>RCND010000274.1_pt1 | contig 29110 bp, 22 predicted proteins | sample 2041351 | NCBI WGS metagenome assembly RCND01 (sample SAMN09708230, study PRJNA481090) | Marine sediment metagenome, whole genome shotgun sequencing project. | biome: marine sediment; feature: ocean; material: sediment; isolation source: Sewage treatment plant 12B marine sediment (STP12B) ... | reverse complement strand
ACCATCATAATTCTTATAAACCTCCGCTGCCAAAGCGGTAACATAAGCAGTGGAAAACGAGGTTCCTTCCAAAGTAGCAACGGGAAGGCCCGCTACTTCAATTTCAAAGGGCGCCGCAAGATCGATACTTAGTCTTCCGTAATTCGATTTTGAATGCACTGTTAGCTTTCCATCCGCATCTTTACTGTGGCCCCCAACGGCCAGAATATTAACAGCGGTATAACTTGACGAAAAATGGCGTAGGTTTCCCAAATCGGTATCCAAACCATCGTTACCGGCCGAAGTAACTACCAACATTTCGCCCTTTAATTCCTGTACTATGGTATTGAATAAATCAGAATCATTAAATAATTCCTTCATCATAGTCCCTCCCAGGCTCGCGTTTACGAGATGGATATTTGCGTCTTTTTTTTGGATCTTCTGAAGATAGGACAGCGCACAGAGTACGTTCCAGAAAGAACCTTTACCCTCGCTATCCAATACCTTTAAAGGCAAGATTCTATAACCGATTCCTTTAGCCTTCAACGTATCCGTAATTATTTTGGTTACATAGGTACCATGGCCATAATCATCTAAAACATTTTTAGATCCTTCGCCGTTAAAATTCCAGCCAACATGACCCGGGCAGTCCCCCATCCCGGAGGTATCGTATAGAAAAGGGTCATCGTTAAAATAATTGAGATTGATACCGCTATCCAATACGGCAATATTTACTTTTGTATCGTCATTGCCTAATGTGCATATTTCCCTTGGAAAATCGCAATACGAAGGTTTAAAATTTTTCGCTTTAGGAAAAGGAAAATAAAAGTTACCATACCCTTGCCCTTCCGCATCATTTTTTGCAATCCCTCTTACTGCTTCTGCACTAAGTATAGTTGTGTCTAAACCCCACAATTCCAAGTTTTTATCTCCGCAGGAACAGGTTTTAAAATCGGTAACATTATACTTTTGCCTAATCGTTGCTTTTTTTTCAGGGCTAAGAGAAACCTTATCATACCTAAATATAATATGGTTGAGGTCTTCTTCTATAGTCGGTCTTGGTTCAGGGGCTGTCGATTTTGGGTACGGGTCTGTGCTACTTGATTTTTTTGACATGATATAGAGTTTTAGTGTTCTTAATTCTATCTTTTGTGTTTGTACTTATCAATAAGGTTAACATAAAATCGTAAAAAAATAAGAGCCAGTTTCGACGTAGGTCACGAATTGACCTTGTTTTTGTCGGTCAATCAGTTAGTCCACACAAAACCCCGAAAGGTTAACAACTATATGCCAAAATTTTACAGAGGAGGGAATGTAAATTGAAATATTTTAGGGGAGAATTGTGTCGCGCCAAATTACGTAACCTACTAAAAGTAAGAAATTTATCTTAGATGCCCATAAGGTTATTCCGAAAATTACAATGTTCAAGGGCGTAATTTGGTACCAATTCAAAACTTTGCTTTGCATTTTATCATCTTGAAAAAGATGAATCCGCGCAGTGTATTATCGGCTTAAGATGTGGGCTTTATTATGAAATAAAACAAAAAGCAATCGGGGTGGGGTAGTTTTGTTGACATACTACTAATAAATGGCCTTTACCCGTTGAGATTTTGCCATTATCGATGAATGCATTAATTGCCAATTTTTTTGATTCAATTGGCTATAGGCCCCTTTCAAGTGAATAAAGTTTCAAAGTAATGCACTAAAAGATATGAAAATCACTTTGTATTGTTACATAGCATTCGTCAGTGATTTTTGTACGACATCAATTGTTTTTTCATAGCTGTTTTTTAATAGGGTCTTTGCATCCATAGTATCCCAATAGCCTTGGTTGAATAGCTCAACGGAAAACCCGCCACTAAAACCTGCGTTGTATAATTTAGGGATGACTACATCGAACGGACAGACTCCTTCCCCTGGCAATACCCTATCCGAGTCTTTTAATTTATCATAAGAGGGCGTGGAAGGGTAATCGTTCATATGCATTACCGGTAGCCTTTTACCATTAAGAATATCAATAGTGTCCCAATCGTTACCTCCGCGATACACATGATAAAAATCTAATAAAATTGTTGCTTTGGGGTGACCTGTGGCGATAGCGATTTGTGCACAATCGGCAATCTTGTTCAACGCCCCCATGCCCCAAAGTTCTATAATAGGAGTAACCCCGGTTTCATCGCCCAATTCAAGAATAGCATTATAACGTTCGGCATAGGCGTCGTATTTTGTACTATCTAATGAAGATATGCCCTGTACCGGAGCAGCGATGTAAGTACCGCCCAAAGCTGCAGTAATCTGCATTTCCTCCCGTAGCTGCTCTATGGCTTTTTTTCTTTCTTCGGGGTCGTCGCTGCACCATTTTGAAAACCCAATAATGTTTTCTAAAACGAGCTCACGGGCTTGTAGTTTCTCTTTTAACTGCGCTGCAGTACCACCATTCTCCAGATAGGTTTTGATATCTTTCATCCACAGCTCTATACCATCAAAACCGGCGTCGGCGACCATATCTATTTGAACATCGGCAGCTAGTTTGTAATGCAAGAGCGTAGAGGTATTTAAACTAATTCTTACCGGTAGTTTATTCGTTGTCTCCCGGCTGAGAGTGTTTCCGCCACCTTCGGTATTGGAGGTAAATGCATAACCGCCCATAGCTGCAAGGGAACCGGTAATCCCGGTTTTTAGGGCTTTTCTTCTTGAAATTTCGTTTTTCATTTTGGGTTTGTTCTCTGTTGGTTAAGGCAGATAGTTTACAAAGTTAAAGGGACATAGTTTACACCATGTTTTGACTTAAACCTGATTGATCTTGTTTATTTCTAATGTTGTTTTCGTCAAAGAAACCTAAAAATACGTTTCTATAAAACACTTTCCAAATGCGCTTATCCATATCCTGAATTGCCAAGTATTTTCCTTTGAGGGCAGCTGTTAGATATTCCCAGTGATATGACTTCCATTTTAGGGCCCCGGTTTAGTGAAGTTTGTAGCTAAATATCATTGTCGTCTAAAACCAAATGGTTGATAAAGGTACCAAAAGACTGTATTTTGATGTTTTTGAGATGACTTTTTCAAAACGAAAAGCTACTTCATGGTAACCGGAACAGGATTTTCTACTTTACCCGGATTTCTTTGACCATTTCCTTTCCTATTCAAATCTCCTAAATCTTTTCTGCCTTTGTCTGCCCATTCCATCAATTCCTTAACTACCCCCGGATTCGAGTCGACGAGATTGTGCAAAGACCCGATATCTTCTTGTACATTGAACAAAAGAGGTTGCTGACCCCCACCTTCTTCAAAATGCGGATGGCTTCGAAAGGTGATCAAAGGAACAAATAGTTTCCACGGACCGCGCCGTACAGCTTGTAATTGATCTTGCTCGTAATAGTAAAAAACTTCATAGGGCGATTGGGCGGCAGTTTTTCCATAGATGAGCGATGCTATATCATGGCCATCAATAGTTCGGTCCCCTGATATTTCCGCTCCCGACATATTAGTAAAAGTGGGTAATAAGTCGAGGGTACTCGATAGCTCGCGACAAACTGTGCCAGCGGGTATCGTGCCCGGCCACCACATGAGGGTAGGTACCCGAAACCCTCCCTCAGAGGTTGTGTATCCACGACCGTGTAGGGGCTTATTTGTACCTCGGACCAGGGTATTCAAGTCCGTACCCATGGGAGATCCATTATCAGAAGTAAAAATTAGTAATGTTTTGTCGGCAATACCCAGTTCTTCCAATTTCTTCATGATTTGCCCTGTAGACCAATCCAATTCCTCAACACTATCACCCCAGGGGCCACTTTTGCTTTTTCCACGAAAAGCTTCACTGGCAAAGGGTTTTGAAGTGCTTCCGGGCATGGCTTGAGGCAAATAGAGAAAAAATGGCCGGTCTTTTGAATTGTTTATGAAATCTAGGGCTTTCTGGGTGTACTCTTGGGTGAGTAGATTTCTGTCTACACCTGATTTTACCACTTTTTCATTTAACATTACTGGCAATGGAGGCCATTTATAGCCGTTGAATTGATTTCCCAATGAGTCGCCCACGGACTGGGTCATATCATCGCTATAGGGAATTCCATAGAAATATTCGAAACCCTGAGCGGTAGGCAGAAAGGGTTTTTGATCCCCAAGATGCCATTTACCGATTAGCCCTGTTTTATAGCCGGCCGACTTTAGTACCTCCGCAATGGTTATTTCATCTGGATGCAACCCATAGGGAGATATCGGTCTTAGAACAAGTCCGTCTCGATCGTTTTGGTGCATACCCACGCGCTGTGCATAGCACCCGGTCATTAATGAGGCCCTTGAGGGCGTACAGACTCCAGCAGTCACATAGAATTGTTCAAACTTTCGGCCCTCAACCGCCATGCGGTTCAAATTAGGGGTACGGTTTACCTTTGACCCGAAAGGTTCGATGTCGCCATAGCCCAAATTATCACAATAAACAATGATGAAGTTTGGTCTTGCAACTTCCGTATTTTGAGAAAATGCATGATTATTTGGTACGCTGCAGCATAGAATCAAAAATACGATGTAATAGTTTTTGAAGAGGTTCATTAAATTGGGCTATTGCGGGTGTGCACTAATGCGATGAATGATTTTCTAAAATTTATGGTAATTACTCCATCGAAACGGTCATCGGCCACCCCTCAAATTGTGCAGCATCCGATTTAGTAACATCGACATAGCGCGGCCAGCATTCGAAAGTTGCTTTTTTCTCTTTTTTATCGAAACGGATCAATCCATAGCCGCCACCCTTTGAATTGCTTTCCGGATTCACATAGGCCATCATGCTGATCTTATTGTTGAAACCGTCAAGGTAATCGCCGGTCCATGGTAGCGATGTATCTGGATTCGGGTTGGCACCCGCTTTTTCATCTTCGGGCCACCACCAGCGGCTGTAGTAATCGTTGACGATAGCTGGTACTATGAACGACCAAGGCCCGTCACCAAACTCTTCGATGCCCTGTTTGATTACCGTTGCTAAATGTTGGTCACCGGCAATATGTACTGCATTGGCCTTTTCAATAAGTTGCAACGCTTTGTTGCGCCCTGTTTGTGGCCAGCCGTTACTATCTAAATCTGCGTGTAGGCGGTTGTCTTTTTGTCCATGTATATGAGCACCGCCACAGAAACCGGTTTGAGATAAGACCACTTTAATATCATCTTTGTTCGTGTCGCCCCAATGTTCAAGAAACTGCAATTGACGATCACCGAGCAAGGTGAGTCCCGGCAGATCTATCGATGCAGGATCGTAATCTGGGTTTCGAATATGATCGGGCCGTGGCCCTTGTTGCGGAATTTTTCCATTCGGTCCGGATTTGAACTTTCGGTCTTCTAGAATGGCAAAATCGATATTCCCCAAGCGCAGGTTTGTGTAATAAACTCCTATGCCCTGTTCAACTGGAGTAGGGTCATAAGGGTCGGGTAGGTGGGCGGTCTGGCAACGTTCTACCATTTTCACATACTCATGATGATAGGTGTACCCACCGTCATTTGAGCCTTCTTCAACCGATATCTTACCGTTCTCGCCCCAAAGATTGCCCTGCCCAATATCGTGGTCGTCAGGTATCGCTATTGCCGGTCGAACTCTAAAGGTTTCACGAAATTGGAGTCCGAATTTTAACCAGGCAGCCGTATGTTCCGTATGGTCATATGACTGGTCACCCGCAAAAAAGATTAGATCGGGATCTTGGTAGTTGATGTTCCGCACATAATTTTCGCGCATGCCCCGGTCTTTGTTCGAGTTACAGGAAAGTGCCGCCAATACGATTTCGTCTTTATTTTTAGGGTCTTTGCGGATGAGGCCTTCAAAACTTGCTTTTTCTCCGTGAAGGATGCGGTATTTGACATCTTTGCTATCGTCCCAGCTATCAACTCGAAAAAGGGCCGACCAGCCCAATTCGTTGACGTTCTGTTTTTGAATTTCTCTCCATGTGCCGTTTTCTTCGATTTCAAGCCGTACCTCGCGGGCTTCCTCGGGGTAAAGAGGATACAACTGTGCGCTAAGTTTCAGGGTTTTGTTCGAAACCGTATAAATTCCGAAGGCGACCACACTATCTCTCCCCACCTTTAAATTGATAATGGGGTTGTCGTCTCGGTTCCACCAATCGTTGATGGCCAGTGTGTCTACATTGTCGAACGGCGCGATAACCGGTGGTACGCGTTCTTTGGTTTTTTCAGCGCAGGATATTATTAATAATGTCGCTAACAATACTACAAATCTTGTTCTCATAGGTAATTGGTCAATTGTTGTTAATGTTCGATTTTGTGCTGAATAATCTAGCCGTATAGTCCAAGAGTTCGGTGCCCCCAAAATCTCCATGCCCGGGAATTACAATTTTTACGTCCGGGTACGTTTGCTTTATTTTTTTGATGGTCTTGCTCCATTCAGACTCATTGGCATCACCGACATAACCCTTGGTAGCATCTAGTGACTTCATCATACATCCACCAAAGAGTAATTGTTCGCTTGCAATGTAACTAACTATATTGTCTTGGGTATGAGCCTCGCCAAAATATCGGTTACTAATTTTTTGGTCTCCGACCGTAAGCTCTTTTTTGCTGTCAAAACCTATTTTTGGAATTTGGTTACCTTCCTTTTTTGCTAAGACGATTGTTTTTTCGTTTGCATATGAAGGTATATTTAGTTGGTGAAACGGTGCTAGACCACCCAGACAATCGTCATGAAAATGATTAATGACAACTGCCGTTATTTTGTGCTTTTTGGTGTTTGTAACCCAGCGTATCAACTCTTCGGAGGTTGAATCACCGACAGGGGTGTCGAATACGATTGCTTGGTCTTCATTCATATAGATTAAACCGTTGCAGGCTACTTTTCCGTAGGAGTCGGTTTCCAAATATGATACGTGTACAAAACTATTTTTGGTAACCAGAATGATTTTTAGAGTCTCGGAAGTGTAAGCTATATCTAATTTTTGTGACTTACCTGATAATTGCAGCAGCAAAAAAAATAGAAATGTAATTGTAGTTCGATTTGCCATTCTCTCGATTCAGGTTTATCAACTAAATATATAGTATTACTTTACAAAAATGAAAAACGAACAAGCTAAAAAACTGATTTTTATCTACAATGCCGATTCCGGTCTTCGAAATTTAGTAATCGATAGCATGCATAAAGTTATTAGCCCCAAGACTTACGATTGCAATCTCTGTGATATTACTTTCGGGGTATTTACCGAAAACAAAATATGGAAAAAGTTTAGGGAGGCTACCCAGTTCGAAATGGAATTTCTACACAAAGATGAGTTTAAAAAGCAATACGCCTCAAAATTCGGTTACAAGTTTTCCTATCCTATAATATTGGCTGCAAAAGAAAATGATTTAGAGGTTTTTGTGGGCACTAAAGAATTGAACACTATGATGAATGCCGAAGATCTCGTAACCCTTATCAATAAGAGAGCAGAAATTTAGGCTTTTGTTGCCTTAAAGAATTCAATATTGACAGTATCAATAGAGCCCAACAGTTCTTTGCGCCCGATGCCTTTCGAAGATGAGGTCACAAAATATGATGGGGCCTCTTCCCAAGCACCTTTCAATAACTCAGCTAAATAGTCATCGACATTTCGCTCTATTGCCTTGGGCTTGAGCTTATCTGCTTTAGTGAATATAATGCTGAACGGAATGGAATTTTGGCCAAGCCACTCCATAAATTCCATGTCGATTTTTTGTGGCTCGTGGCGGATATCTACTAAAACAAAGGCACAAACCAATTGTTCACGCTTGGCAAAATAGTCGGTTATGTATTTTTGAAAAGTCTTTTTGCTTTTTTTGGAAACCCTTGCGTAGCCGTAACCAGGTAAATCGACCAAAAACCAATTTCCGTTGATCTTGAAGTGGTTGATAAGCTGTGTCTTTCCAGGCCGTCCCGAAGTTTTCGCGAGGCTTTTCCGTTCGGTAAGCATGTTGATTAATGAAGACTTGCCCACATTAGATCTTCCGATAAAAGCATATTCGGGTAGCGATTCGTTGGGGCATTTTGCAACGTCGGTGTTGCTGATTACAAAGTTGGCGGATTTAATGTTCACTTAGAAAATGTTCAAGTTCAAACTCCACCTTCCCGATGTTTCGGGATTGGTGCAAAAAAGTCTTGTATGTTTATTGATTTAATAGTATTGAAAAGTAAAGTTTAATTCTGCGTCTACCATCCAACTAAAATCCTCTTTTTTCTAACCAAGCATCAAAAATTTCATTGAATTCGTCGGGATGTTCCATCATTGGCGCATGGCCACATTTTTCCATCCAAAACAAGTCAGAATCGGGCAGTAACTCATGAAATAAATTAGCGACGTCCGGTGGAGTGACCTTGTCGTTTTCCCCCCAAATGATACAAGTGGGTGTTTTCATTTTTGGTAGGTCGCCGGCCATGTTATGTCGGATTGCACTTTTGGCAATGGCGAGTGTCTTGATGATTTTACTCCGGTCGTTCACTGTAGCGAACACTTCATCGACAATTTTTTTTGTGGCGACCGCTGGGTCGTAGAAAACGTCCTCAGCTTTCTTTTTGATAAATTCATAATCACCACGGCGCGGATAACCATCGCCCATAGCACTTTCGTAAAGCCCTGAACTTCCTGTGATTACTAGGGCCTTGACCATTTTAGGGTACATTTTGGTGTGCAAGAGACCAATATGGCCGCCCAAGGAGTTTCCTAGTAGGATTACATCTTCTAAGCCCTTGTGTTTTATAAAACCAGCAACGAATTTTGCGAACTGTTTTACGTTCGTCTTGAGCATCGGCATATCATAAATGGGCAGCTCGGGTACCAAGACCTTATACCCTTTTTTTGGAAAATGCTCCGTTACCCCCTGAAAATTACTCAACCCGCCCATAAGGCCATGCAGAATAATAAGGGGTTGTCCTTCACCAATTTCGATATAACGGTATTTTCCGTCCTTACTTGTTTTCTTTTCCATTAAAGATGCTTCGAATCAATCGGCCAAATATAGGCATTTCCTAATTATGGGATAAATAAGGTTTTAATCTAAATATCAACCTAATTACAGGAAAGTCTTTAATAAAATTTGTGAATTTAACTTTAGATTTGGGTTCTACCCGTTATCGAATGTTTGTTAGGTTATCATTCTATTTCGAAATGTGTTACTGCGGAAATGGCCTTGCCCGAATTGGTAAAACCTTCTACAACTACCTCATAGGTGCCAGTATTGTCAGAAGTAAAAAAAGTTAGGAGCGTTTCGCCCTCGCTAAGCTCGAAATTGGGCTTCCAAAGCAGTTGGTTTCTAAAATCTGGTATTCTAGTATAGTCCGTATTCGACTGTTCGGCTTGTCTATAGGTTTGGAAATAATAAATCTTCTTTGCAAGTGGTGCGGGCATGTCATACTGCGTTGTGCCTATTAGCGTTGATGAATTCCAAAAGTCATTTTCCTTTGTTGAAATATCAACGATGCCTTGATACAAATTTGTACCGATATAGTATTCGCTTCTGCCGATGCTTACTCGCTCGATTTTCTTGACATCGTAGTTTAGAAGCTTATCCATATTTTGTATGAATACCCCATCTACCCTAACCAACGGGTTTTCATCTTTACCCATTAAAAATTTTTCATTGGTACGTACCTGAAATCGATATTCTTTTTTCATTTTTCTAAGCAAAACATCAGGTATGATTTCAATTACCGTTTCATTTAAGCTAGGAAACCTTTTGTAATCGTCGAGAATGTAGTTTTCGGTTAAATTTTGGTATGCTGGTAGGCTTTTATCATTTGTAAAAAGGCTATCTTTTTTCTGTTCAAAGTAAGCGTTCTCGATTTGATTGTACGTACTTCTCTTTAATATAATCGGATTGATTGCGTAGGCTAGGTCAAGGTTGTCGAATTCGAGTGCCTTATAATCTACTTGATGATTTTTGTCTAATATAATTTCCGTTTCTGTTTTGTTGATTCCAAGAGTTTGGAGTATTGCATTGTTGTTTCTGGAAGGTTCGTCAACTGAAAAATAGAAAACCCCGTTTTCGTTTGTTTGCGTTAATCTCATTACCGACGGTTTTCCAGGAATCGAAAGGGCCACTTTTTCGTTGGGAATAGGGTTACCTTCTTTAATTGATACTACTTTTCCCGAAAACAATTCTCCTCGAAGTTCAGGTAGTAAAACAGTGTCCTTAATTTTTAGTTTTGCCGATTTGGGCTTTCGAATAATATCTGAAGCAAAACTAGTCGCTGACGTTCTCGTCGAAATTGTAAGACCATATATTTTTCGAACCGAAATGGAATAATTTCCTTCCGAGATGCCGGTTGTCGCTATTATCTTTATTGAAACCGGCTTTCTTTTTTGATATCGCTTTTTTTGAAACTCTATTTTAATACCATCTATGTTATCATTTGGTATCTTGGTTTTAACGGATCCCGTATCAACCACCTTTGAAGAATTGATTTTGTCGACTGGGAGCGTCATTATTTCTTGAAAGGGATTTACGATGGTAATGCCTGAGACAAAATAGTGCTCCTTCTCGGTATTGCCCATCCATTTGGTATAACCGATAAGCTTGTAATTGCCTGTTTTAATGTTAGGGGGAACGAAAAAATCACCTTGACCGACCCCATTGATGAGTTCGAGTTTATGCGTAAAAACAGGCTTTTTGTTCTCTCCAACTAGTTCTACGTATCCTATCTTACTAATGGCACTTGGCGTAAGATTCAAAGCGTTTAAACAATACATTTTGTAATATAGGTATTCACCGGCAACCAATAATCGGTCGTTATAATGAATGAACGTAGTTTCCTTTGGAATTTGCTCAAAAGCATTCAGCCCGTTCAAATCTTTTATTTGATGTTGTCCCATTATTGACAATGGCACCAAAATAATTGTAAGAAGTGTAGCGATTCGCTTTTTCATGTTCAAATGGTTATTCTTCCCAAAATTCTGGCACCGTTGCACTCCCAAGAACGGTGCAGTCACCGCATATTCTGGGCACTACAATATGTCCTATTGCTAATCCTAAGCTCTCGCCGATAATAAAATCGACAAAACTCACGCGTTTTGATTTTACGAAATCGAAGATATTCGGGGTCCCATTGAACAAAAACTCAATACGCCCACAATCGTCGGGGAAAGGTGGCAATTCTTCATTTGGGTAAAAGTCGGAGTAATTAAAAAACAAACGTTTTTCACTTACGGTGGAAACATCGAAGACACCAACGACCTTTTCGTTAACATCATCATCGGGAAAAATATTCCCGCTTATGAAACCTGGCTGGCTCTGTGAAAAAAGACTTTCCAAACCTGATAAATCCTTTAATTTTTCATAAAATACGTGTGCCTCGCTTGATAGTACAAACTGTTTCACAAGAATGCTATATCTATGGGAAATGATATAATCGTCTCTATTCAAGAAACGAACTTCGAGACCTGAAACTCGATCTTCACCAACCCTTGTGGTCTCGGTTAAAATGATAGTATTCGATTTTACTGAAGCGTAACAGGTTTGTTCTTCGTTTTTACGGTCGAATACTGCGACGGTCATTGCCTCCTCCGATACTACTACTAGTTCGTTGCGGTTCCAATTTGGCGCAATGATTTTATACGTTTCTTCGTACTCATATCGGTAAAAATTTGAATTTTCGGAAGGATCGAAGCTGTCTACCTTGATACTTACTCCATTTGTGCCCGTATCCGTGGTCGTTTGCTCCGCAAATACCCTGTCAATTTGTGAAGTTTGGGGAATTTCAACAGAAGTTGAACTATAAGAACGGCCGTTGGCCAAAGATATCGTTAGGGTGTACGATTGACCTGAAGTGGCAGCGAAAGGAACAACGGAAACATATTTTCCTGGATCGGCTTCTTCGAAAACAAAGGAACTGTTACTACTATCAAGTACACGAACGATCGCACCGCTTTCAATTTCAGACGGTTCGACTCCATCGGAAGATCGACTTAAATAGATTTCTTGGTTTTTCAGTTCGTTGGTAATCAGTGCTTCTACGACCAGTATACTATCGGATGGTGGTATTTCTGGAGTGAATTCCTCCGTACAACCTACAAATAGCCAAGTCAAAAGCAGGGTTAAAATGATAAAAACGATATGTTGTTTAACGGGTCGTTTCATCTTTTCAAAATTTGAAGTTGTAGGTTATCGTCGGAATCGGAACGGCAAAGATGGAACTCTGATAGGCTTTTAATGACCCATCTTCGGTAACGAAAAATACCGAAAACGGATTATTTCTGCCCAGCACATTATAAACCGATACGTTCCAAAAACTATGGGCGAACTTTTTGATCTTGTGGTTTCCCTCGACATTAAAGCTAAGGTCTAGCCGATAAAAATCAGGAATTCGAAATTGGTTACGGTCGCTGTAAAGGGCATACTCCGCTCCGTTCAGACGGAATGAACCTATAGGAAACGTCACGGGCCGGCCTGTTTGATAAACGAAATTTGCTGAAAAACTAAAACGTTTTGTAAACTTATAGTTCGTGACCAAGCTCACGTCGTGGGGCTTGTCGTAATTGGAAGGAAAGTAATCACCATTGTTAATTTGCTCTTCTGGAAATTCGCTGTCCAATTGTATAAAAGATCTTGAGTACGTGTAGCCCAACCACCCGTTCAGCTTCCCTTCGTTCTTTTTAAGAAGTAGTTCGACCCCATAAGCTCTGCCTTTGCCCTGTAATACTTCGGTCTCAATCGACTCGTTTAAAAGTAATTGGGCACCTACCTTGTAATCTAGAATATTGGTCATCCTTTTGTAATATCCCTCGAGACTTAGTTCGTAGCGGTTATTATCAAAATTCTTAAAAAAGCCTAACGAAACCTGACTTGCACGTTGTGGTTTGATATTGGTATCGGAGAGTTTCCACGTGTCGGTCGGCGAGACCGTAGTATTATTGGTCAGTGTATGAATATATTGAAAGGTATTATTGTAGGCCGCCTTCACCGAAATGTCGGGTGCCAATAAATAGCGTGCAGATATCCTTGCCTCAGGGCCACCGTAGGTCTTTATGAACTCGTTGTTGTCAAATTCTTTGATTTCAATTAAGGAGGCCTCGTTTTTTGGAACCCCATCTTCGTAAATCGGCTGGGATGAACTTCCCAAGGCAGCATAAAAGGAATAACGCAGACCGAGATCTATAGAAAATTTCTCATTTACGGTAACATTGTCGGAAATAAAAAGAGCCGATTCCCAGCCTTTTTCACCTTGGATGTCTAACGGTTGGACTATGGAACTCTCCCCGATTGGATTTACCTGACCAGGCGATACTAAGTACAGCTTACTTGACAGTCCGTAGTTGATTTTATGGGCGTTTTTGTAGAGTTTGAAAAGTTTTAGCTTGATTTCGGTCTCATTGATTCGATAGCCAAGATTAAAATCTTTGTCACTATTTCCGTCAAATTCGATGTTAAAACCATACTCACTATTGGCCAGTAATAGGCTCATTGAGTTACGTTCGTTAAGTTGACGGTTCCATTTTAATGAAAAAAGCCGGTTGCTATAACTGTAAAGTGAGTCAGAAGTAATGCTGAATGCATCTCGACTGTAATAGCCTGTTGCCGACACGCTGTTGTTTTCGTCGAGCCGATGATCATATTTGCCGATAATATCGTAAAAAGAGGCACTACTGTTTTTGAGTTCAGGGTCATCTAGGGTGTTTAAGATCCAGTTCGAATAGGTGCTTCTGCCCCCTACCAGTAGGCCAGCCTTTTCCTTCACAATAGGAATTTCTAGGGTGAGGTTACTTGTAACAGGCCCTAAGGCAGCTTCTCCACTGAATTTTTGGGTTTGGGCATCTTTGGTGCTAATATCGAAGACCGACGATACACGTCCTCCAAATTCTGCGGGTATACTTCCTTTATAAATAGTTACCGATTCAGTGGTAAAGGGATTTAAGGCCGAGAAAATGCCAAAGAAATGCGAAGGGTTATAGATAACCGCATCATCTAACAAAATAAGGTTTTGGTCAGTTCGACCACCTCGCACATTATAACCGGCCGCACCTTCGCCTGCATTGGTGATACCGGGCAGGGTTATTGCTGTTTTTAAAATATCTCGTTCACCTAAAACAAGCGGTATAGTCTTTATTTCAGCGATATCGAGTTCTACTACACCTATGGTTACTTTTTCTACGTTTTTTCGAAGATTGCCCTTAACCGTAACCTCGTCCAATTGCTCCACGCTTTCTTGAAGATTGAAGTTTAATTGACCATTGCTATAGATAATGACGCGTTTTTCGACCGATTCGATGCCTATAGCTTGGGTTTGCAAAACTGTTTCGCCGGAAACAAGAGGAATTTCGTAGAAGCCCTCGGCATCAGTGCTCACACCAGATGCTCCACTCTTGATGAGAATGGCTAGATTCTGTATAGGTTCTCCCGTGCCTTTGTTGGTAACATACCCCGATAATATGAACTTATCCCCGGTTTTATTTCTTATTTCCTTCCCTATCCGAACTGTTTCTATAGTAGAAGAGAAATCTTGTTTTTCTTGAAGATAAAAAGATGGTTTTTCGGTAATAGCGGTACTATCGATGACCAGATTTACCAATTTGTCGGAATAAAAGCTTTTGGGTAGCTCATCGCGTATTCTAACATTCTGTGTTAGTATGATTTTGTCTTCAACAATGTAAAAATTAGTAATTGTATTTTTGAAAATACCCTCTAGAACATCAAGTGTTTCGATATTTTGATAGGTACCGGAGACAGGTACATCATCGAGCCATTCTTCGACAAAGTAAAAATGATAGTCCGTAAGTCTTTCAATTTGTTCCAATACCTCTATTTTATTGGCATTACTGAAACTCAGACTGATTTTTTGTGTCTCTTGTCCAATTACTGACAATGAAATCATTAATAGGAGTAAAAGGAGTAATCTTCTCATTTGGGAAGATGATTTGATGTGCTTTCCTTTCGAAGGGTATTAAGAAAATTCAAAAGTGCTTTAAGTTCTTCTTCGGTGAGCTGGGCTCTAGGCCTTTTTTTGGCAAAGTCAACTAGCTGGTCGACATTATCGGGGAAAAGCGATGTAAGATCTGAGACGTTTTCCACCGGGTAATAGTTGTTGTTCAGCGTAAGTAGATATGTTGAAGGCAGAACCTTGAATTCGTAGAAGGTGCGTTTATCGCCCAAATCTAACTCTAAAAGTTTATGATGTTTTTTTAATAATGAGAAGCTGTCCTTTTCTAGCAATACCTCGTAAAAGCCGGAAGGTATTTTATTTTGATTTTTTGAAGTTTCGATTTTTACAAAACGATGGCTGTCTATTTCAAAAGCTTCTACCTTTTCCTTATGTAGTTGTAATATTCTGCCGCCGAACTGGTTTGCAACACGCATTAGCAGCTCATCTTCATAGACATTGTATTTTAAATCTAGTCGGTAATAAGGCTCGTTGTCGAATATCACTAGTCCGGAGATAAAATCTGGGGTGGGAAAAAACTTAGACTTTCTGCTCTTTGCCCTATGCTTTTCGAAATAAGCAACACCATAATGGAGTTCCGAATTTTCAAGTCCAACGATGTCATCGAACCAATTATAATACGTGGGCAAAATCTCGCTCGTCTGTCCCTTCAAATAAAATGGATACACAAGAAGTGATAAATAAAAAACACAGATCAAAAGGCTATTCTTTCTCTTAGGAATAAATAGATTTTTTTTTTGCATTAGGGATTTGAAAATAATAAAATAGCAAGTATTTACATAAAATCGAAACTTGGAAGGGACTAAGTAAATATAGATAAAAACTCACCTAATCGAAGATAAATGATAAGGAGATTCATGGATCCTCGCTAACTAGGCTCAAATTCTTAATAGTACGCCTTGAAAATTTCAATTCATCTAAATATTCTAGGGTACTTCTGAGAACTTCACAAAAAAATCTTTTCCTAGAAATGGATGTTTAAGGTCAAAACACACACAACTTATTAACAAAGTGGTAGTTTGTGGTAAAATGTGGTAATAAAATTTGTAGTTTTGAGTTATACTACTAATAAACCAACCATTTAAGTGATCAATTTCATTGGAACATACGATTGTAAGGCCGATACCAAAGGTAGGGTAATGTTACCGGTTGCTCTAAAAAATCAGATGTCTCCTACCATAAATAACGGTTTTGTAATCAAAAGATCAGTCTTTCAGCCCTGTTTAGAGCTATACCCGATGGAGGAGTGGAATCTGCTCATGCAAAAGATGAATAAGAAAAATCGGTTCAAAAAAAAGAACAACGATTTCATCCGTCGTTTTTCCGCGGGAGTAAAAATTGTGGAAATTGATGGTACTGGTCGATTGTTAATACCTAAGAACTTGGTGGAGATTGCGAATATAACTAAGGAGGTTGTTCTAAGTTCTGCTATCAATATTATAGAGATTTGGGACAAGGACAGTTACGAAGAAGTTTTGGAAGAAACCGCTGAAGATTTTGGGGCATTAGCGGAAGAGGTCATGGGCGATGATGGAGACGACGAGGCCGATGTATCATAGTCCGGTATTGTTGCGCGAGTCTGTCGATGGCCTAGACATAAAGGAAGGTGGAGTATATGTAGATATCACCTTCGGTGGCGGAGGGCATTCCACAGAAATATTGAATCGCTTAGGTACCGAAGGTAAATTATTGGCCTTCGATCAAGATGAAGATGCACTTGAAAATACGATTGATGATACGCGGTTTACGCTAATCAACGAGAATTTCAGGTTCATGAAGCAGTTTTTAAAGTTCTATGGCATTCGGAAAGTAGATGGAATTTTGGCAGATTTTGGCGTTTCCTCACATCAATTTGATAAGGCCGAACGTGGGTTTTCTACCCGCTTCGAGGCCGATTTAGATATGAGAATGAGCAAACGCAACGTACTATCGGCCTACGACGTGGTCAACAAATATAACTACGATGATTTGCGAAAGGTTTTGTTTCGGTACGGCGACCTGCGAAACGGGAACGCCATGGCGAAGACGGTTATTGAGCGGCGAGAGCAAGCTCCGATAAAAACTACTGAGCAATTGAAGGAGGCATTGCAGCGGTTTTTGCCCAAGGGTAGGGAACATAAAGTACTGGCCAAGATTTATCAGGCCATTCGTATCGAAGTGAATCAGGAGCTATTGGTAATCGAGGAATTCTTAGTACAGACCGTTGATTTGCTTGATAAGGGAGGTAGACTGAGCATCATCAGTTATCATTCTCTAGAAGATCGCTTGGTAAAACGATTTATTAGGGCGGGTCAGTTTGAAGGAGAGCCCGACAAGGATTTTTACGGAAATGTAGAAGTCCCTTTTAAAAAAGTTGGCCAATTGATAATTCCTTCGAAAGAAGAAATTGCTAAGAACAACCGGGCGCGAAGTGCTAAACTGCGAATTGCTGAGCGGATATAAAAAAGAGTAAAAAATAAAGAAAAGGAACGGAGGATTTGAAAGCTGAAGCTTTTATGCACTGAACCAATGAAACAGGAGATTCCCGCCTTTGCGTGAATGACAAAAGATAAATAATGAAAACAGGATTACTGAACATACTAAAAGGAAAATTTCTGATTAGCGGCGATGCACCAAAGCATTGGTTGTTTATCATTTTCGCCTCCTTTTTGGCGACGGTAATGATCGGTAGTTCCCACAGTGCCGATAAAAAGGTGCATCAGATTGCGGCCTTGAACGAAGAAGTTAAAGAATTGCGAAATGAATTTGTCGACACACGTTCCGATGTACAGCAGTTGAAATTGGAATCTACAGTAATGCAGATTGTGGAAGAAAAGGGGCTCTATCCTTCCGAAGTACCGCCCAAACAAATTAAAGTTAAATCGAACAAAGAAGAGTAGTGGCCGTTTCGGAAAAAAACATATTGACCCGATTATACGTTGTAGCAGCATGTCTGTTTCTTTTCGCGGGCGCTGTATTATTCAAGTTGGTGAATATACAAATGGTGCAGGGCGAAAAGTATCGGGCTTTGGCAATGAAGCGTACGGAAAAGATGTTTATCATAGCGCCTAACCGTGGTAATCTTTATTCTGACGACGGCAGTTTGCTGGCCACTTCGGTATCGCGGTATACCATACGTTTCGATGCCGTAACTGTAAGCGATAGCGATTTTAAGGAACATATTGTCCCATTATCGGATGCGCTGTCTGAAATGTTGGACAAATCTTCTTCACACTATCAGCAAGTGCTCAGAAAGGCGAAAGTCAACAAAAACCGTTATGCACTTCTTGCCCGCAATTTGGATTATTCCGAGTATATGGCGGTCAAAGATTTTCCGCTTTTCAATAAAGGTCCGTACAAAGGCGGATTGATCATTGAGCAGAAAACGGTACGCGAACATCCTTTGGGAAAAATCGCCGAGCGAAGCGTTGGTTATGAAAACGTTGATGAAAACGGATACTATTCAGGAGTAGGCTTGGAGAGGGCTTTTGGCGAATATCTTAGGGGTGTCGAAGGAAAACGATTGAAGCAGAAAATTGCGAAAGGCCAATGGAAGCCCATCGGCTGGGAAAATATCGTTGAGCCCAAAGATGGCTACGATCTCGTATCGACTATCGATATCAATATTCAGGATATTGCCCATCATGCTCTATTGGGTCAACTGGAAAAATATAAGGCGGATCATGGTTGTGTCATTGTAATGGAGACCCAAACTGGCGAGGTCAAGGCCATTTCCAATTTGGGCAAAACGAAGGAGGGAAAGTACTACGAACGCCTTAATTATGCTATCGGCGAATCTCATGAACCCGGCTCGACTTTTAAGTTGATGTCAATGATAGCAGTTCTAGAGGATAAGGTTAAAGATACAAGTGACATCATCGATACAAAAAATGGATCTTGGAAAATTTACAGTCATAGGGTAAAAGATTCAAAACACGGTGGGTATGGGAAAATTTCTTTCGGCAAAGCCTTCGAGGTTTCTTCAAATACGGCGTTTGCCCAGGTAATTCACAATGGGTATAAAGAAAATCCTGAAAAATATGTAAACAGTCTGCGTGAAATGGGTATCCATAAAGAATTGGGACTGCCCATAAAAGGGGAAGGAATACCAGTATTGCGTAACCCGGGCGATAAAGGCTGGTCGGGGCTTTCATTGGCCCAAATGGCTTATGGCTATGAAGTTTCAATGACCCCTTTACAGGTATTGACTTTTTACAATGCCATTGCCAACGATGGTGAAATGGTGAAGCCTAGGCTTATCAAAGAAGTAAAGGAGTGGAACCGTACCATTCAAAAATTCGATAAAGAGGTAATAGATGCTTCTATCTGTTCTAAAGAAACTGTTGCCAAGGTGCAAAACTTGCTAAAAAATGTAGTGGAGAAAGAACATGGCACAGGTCATAAGCTCTATTCCCCTAATTTTTCTATGGCCGGAAAAACGGGTACAGCGCAGAAAAACTATGTCTCTAAAGATCCTGATAAGTTGAAATATATTTCGACGTTCGCCGGTTATTTTCCTGCGGATAATCCAAAGTACTCCTGTATCGTAGTCATTCATGAGCCCGATAAAAGTGTCGGGTATTACGGTGCAGATGTTTCGGGACCTGTATTTAAATCCATCGCACAAAAAGTGTATGCGACTTCGCCCTTGACCGATGAGGTCGACATGTTTAATGTAGATGATGAAAAACTGCAGAATTCCCATCAAAAATATTACGCCGAAGCTCAAAAGAAGTACAATAAAGTACCCAATGTAAAGGGTATGAGCGGTATGGATGCCATTTCCATTCTAGAAAACCTTGGCCTTCAAGTAGAGGTAAAAGGTAATGGTAAAGTGAAAAAGCAATCCATTTCCCATGGAACTGATATTAAAAAAGCCAAAAAAATAACGCTCGAACTCTCGTGAAACTACTAAAAGACATATTATATGGCGTAAGCCTTACGGCGGTAAGCGGTACGACCGATATACTTGTTAATGCCATTTGTTTTGACTCACGGAAGGTCGGTATGGACGATGTCTTCGTGGCCATAAAGGGGACCTTGACCGATGGTCACCTCTATATTCAAAAAGCTATCGATCTGGGGGCCAAAGCTATCGTTTGTGAAAAGTTACCTGAACAGATTGTAAACGGTGTTACCTATGTCGAGGCTAAAGATGGGAACACGGCCTTAGCGGTAATGGCTTCGAACTATTACGATAATCCGTCTACAAACCTGAAGTTGGTAGGTGTTACAGGTACCAATGGCAAAACGACCATAAGCAGCCTTTTATATCAATTGTTTAAAAAAGCGGGCTACAAAGTAGGGTTGTTGTCTACCATAAAAATCATGGTCGATAATACGGTTTATGCTACAAGCCATACGACACCCGATGCGCTGACCATAAACGAACATCTTTATTTGATGAACGAGGCAGGTGTCGAGTTTTGTTTTATGGAAGTCAGTTCTCACGGTATCCATCAGAAAAGAACCCAAGGTTTGGTCTTTGAAGGTGCTATTTTCACCAACCTTTCTCATGATCATCTCGACTATCACAAAACTTTTGCCGACTACAGAGGTACCAAAAAAACACTGTTTGACGAACTACCTAAAAATGCTTTTGCCCTAACCAACATTGACGACAAGAACGGCTTGGTAATGTTACAGAATACCAACGCCAGAAAGTTCACCTATGCCCTAAAAACCTACGCCAACTATCGCGCCCGAGTCCTGGAAAACCAATTCAGTGGTCAATTGTTAAAGATTAATGATCAGGAACTATGGTCTAAACTAATCGGTCATTTTAATGCCTATAATTTATTGGCCATCTATGCTACTGCAGATCTTTTAGGCCTCGAAACTATGGAAACCCTTCGCTTGTTAAGCGAACTTGATAATGTCGACGGGCGTTTCCAATATTTTATATCGACAAAAAAAATTACAGCGATAGTCGATTATGCCCATACACCGGATGCGCTAAAAAATGTATTGGAAACAATCGGCGCTTTGAGAACTGGAAATGAAAACGTCATCACTGTTGTGGGCTGTGGTGGCGATAGAGACAGGTCAAAGCGTCCGGTTATGGGTCAAATCGCTTCCGAATTGAGCAATACGGCCATTTTTACCTCTGATAATCCCCGCTCCGAGAATCCTACAGCGATCATTCAAGAAATGGAGGCCGGTGTAGAGCCCCAAAACGTGAAGAAAATCCTATCCATAGAAAATCGAAAACAGGCCATCAAAACCGCATGTCAACTTGCCGACGCCGAAGATATCATACTTATTGCCGGTAAAGGGCACGAGAACTATCAAGAGACCAATGGTGAAAGAGTTGATTTTGATGATTTTAAGATTATCAAAGATGTATTGAAAAATATGAATAAATAGAAACTCAAAAATGCTGTATTACCTGTTCGACTATTTAGAAAAACAATACCAATTGCCCGGGGCAAGTCTGTTTCAATTTCAGACATTCAGGGCGGCGATGGCGGTATTGCTTTCCTTGATTTTGGCAACCGTTTACGGCAAACGGATTATACTTTTTCTGCAACGCCAGCAAATCGGTGAGACCATACGTGATTTGGGATTAGAGGGACAGGAACAAAAATCGGGCACCCCTACCATGGGCGGATTGATTATTATCATGTCTACTTTGATACCCGTTCTTTTGTTCGCCGATATCATGAACATCTACATTATTTTATTGATTGTCACAATTATTTGGATGGGTATCATCGGTTTCATAGATGACTATATCAAGGTATTCAAGAAAGACAAAAAAGGACTCAAAGGCAGGTTCAAGGTAACAGGTCAGGTCGTCTTGGGGCTGATAGTAGGTGCAACCTTGTATTTTCATCCCGAGGTTACTATGCGCGACCATAATAATACGGTCATAACGGAGCAGTATACCGTTAAAGAGGTCAAAGGAAAGGATATCAAAGCAACACGCACGACAGTGCCGCTACTTAAAAACAACGAACTCGATTATAGTGAGTTTATCGCATGGGCAGGTGAAGGTGCAAAGCAGTATGCGTGGTTGGTTTTTATTCCGGTGGTCATATTGATTGTAACTGCGGTGTCTAACGGGGCGAATCTTACCGATGGTATTGATGGGCTTGCGGCTGGTACTTCTGCAATAATTGTATTTACACTTGGTATATTCGCCTGGGTTTCCGGTAACGTCATTTTTTCCGATTATCTCGATATAATGTATATCGATGGGGCCGGTGAACTCCTGGTTTTTATCACCGCATTTGTTGGGGCCTTGATTGGGTTCTTATGGTATAACACTTTTCCTGCGCAAGTGTTCATGGGTGATACAGGCAGTCTTACCATTGGCGGTGTCATTGCAGTCATCGCTATTATCGTTCGAAAAGAACTGTTGATTCCTGTGCTATGCGGAATATTCTTTGCCGAAAACCTTTCGGTAATGTTACAGGTAAGTTATTTCAAGTATACCAGAAAAAGATTCGGTGAAGGAAGGCGCATTTTTTTGATGGCCCCATTGCATCACCATTATCAAAAGAAAGGATACCACGAAAGTAAAATTGTCACTCGATTTTGGATTGTCGGAATACTATTGGCCATTATAACCTTTGTGACATTAAAAGTGCGGTAGCATGAAACGATTAGTAGTCTTGGGCGGGGGCGAAAGCGGGGTAGGTACTGCTATCTTAGGTAAGCAAAAAGGATATGAAGTTTTTGTATCCGATAAGGGAAAAATTAAAGAGAAATATAAAAACGTTCTTGAACATTTTGACATTGATTGGGAAGCCGAAAGCCATACGGAAGCAAAAATTCTGAATGCCGATTTGGTAATGAAAAGTCCCGGTATACCAGATACGGTTCCTTTGGTGAAGGCGCTACTGGCAAAAGGAGTCCCCGTGATTTCTGAAATTGAGTTCGCATCGAAATATACCGATGCGACCCTTATCGGAATTACTGGAAGTAACGGTAAGACCACCACCACGATGCTTACGAACCATCTTCTTAAAGAAGGTGGATTGCATGTAGGCATGGCAGGTAATATCGGTGATAGTTACGCCAAAATGGTGGCTGAAAACGATTACGAATACTATGTGTTGGAAATCAGCAGTTTTCAGTTGGACGGTATCACGGATTTCAAACCGCACATCGTGATTTTGACCAATATCACCCCGGATCACTTAGACCGATATGAGTACAAATTCGAGAACTATGTCGCCTCTAAATTCCGGATTGCCGAAAACCAGACAGAGGAAGATTATTTCATTTATGACGCAGATGACGATGTAATCGTAGACTGGCTGAAATCACATCCAATTAAATCAAAACTGCTCCCCTTTTCGCTTGAAAAAGAAGTGAAAGAAGGGGCATATCTCAAGAACGATAAAATAATACTGAACTTAACTAACGAAACACTCGAAATGACAACAGACGCCCTAGCACTGGAAGGAAAACATAATGTAAAAAATACCATGGCCGCAATGACCGCGGCAAAATTAGTGAGCATTCGCAAAGAATCGATTCGTGCGAGCATTGCCAATTTTCAAGGGGCACCACATCGATTGGAAAAGGTGTTGAAAATACATCATGTGCAATACATCAATGACTCGAAGGCTACCAATGTCAACTCGGTTTTTTATGCTCTAGACAGTATAAAGACTCCTATTGTATGGATAGCGGGCGGTCAAGACAAGGGTAACGATTATAAAGAATTGATGCCGTTGGTACGAGAAAAGGTCAAGGCAATAGTTTGTATAGGCCTTGAAAATGAAAAGATTAAAGAAGTCTTTGGTAATGTGGTCGATTTGATGGTAGAAACTTTTGCTATGGAAGAGGCGGTGAAGGTCGCCTATAAAATTGCTGAGCGTGGCGATACGGTCTTGCTGTCGCCTGCTTGTGCCAGTTTTGACCTTTTTGAAAACTATGAGGATAGAGGAAATCAATTTAAAGACGCGATCAAGAACCTTTGAATAGTAGCAGTAGACACTAAACAATAATTGGTAATCGATAATTAATAATTCTTGAAAAATTTGTTTCAAAATATAAAAGGAGATAAGGCCATTTGGGCCGTGGTAGCACTTTTGGGGCTATTCTCTTTTTTGCCCGTTTACAGTGCCAGTAGCAATTTGGTATATGTAGTCGGCAATGGCACAACCTTCGGCCATCTCCTTAAACATGCCGTACTTTTGATATTGGGCTTCGGCATTATCTATGGCATACATAACATACGGACCCATTTTTTTAAAGGACTTTCGTTAATTGCTTTGCCGATTGTATTGATTTTATTAGCCTTTACGTTGGCGCAGGGTACCACGATCGATGGAGCGAATGCCAGTCGATGGATTAATATTCCATTGGTCGGTGGTTTTCAGCCTTCGAATCTTGCCGCGGTTGTTCTAATGATTTATGTTGCGCGGTATTTGTCGAAAATCAAGGAAAAGGTTGTTACCTTCAAAGAAAGTATTGTGCCGTTATGGCTGCCGGTTTTCTTGGTTGTCATATTAATTCTACCGGCCAACTTTTCGACGGCAGCTATCATTTTTTCAATGGTAATACTGTTATGTTTTCTTGGGGGATATCCTATAAAATATTTAATAGGGATTGTCGGTACAGGTATATTATGTCTCACACTTTTTGTGCTGACGGCGAAGGCGGTTCCTGATTTGTTCCCCAATCGTGTCGATACTTGGATGAGCCGCATAGAGAGCTTTTCGAATCCAGAAGATACTGAGGCCAATTATCAAATTGAAAAAGCCAAAATTGCTATCGCAACAGGTGGGATTATGGGCAAGGGTGCAGGCAAAAGCATTCAAAAGAATTTTCTTCCTCAGAGCTCCTCCGATTTTATATATGCCATAATTGTCGAAGAATATGGTTTGATAGGTGGTTTTGTTTTGATGTTCTTCTATTTGTTTCTCTTATTCCGTATAGCGGTAGTGGCAAATGGAAACACGACGATATTTGGGAAACTATTGGTACTAGGTGTAGGTCTTCCCATTATTTTTCAGGCTTTGATCAATATGGCGGTAGCCGTTGAGCTGTTCCCCGTAACAGGGCAGAACCTGCCCTTGGTCAGTAGGGGAGGAACGAGTAGTTGGATGACCTGTCTCGCCATTGGTATCATACTTAGTGCAAGTAATAAAGACAATGCTGTAGCGGTAAAAGAGGCCGGAATAGATGATACTAACCCCTTAGAGATATTGAGTGGACAATTATAGGTTCATACTCTCTGGAGGTGGTACAGGTGGGCATATTTACCCTGCTATTGCGATAGCTAACGAATTAAAAAGAAGGCACCCCGAAGCTGAGTTTTTGTTCGTTGGGGCCAAAGATCGCATGGAGATGGAAAAAGTGCCCCAAGCGGGGTACAAAATCGAAGGATTATGGATTGCCGGGTTAGAACGGAAACTGACCTTGAAAAATTTAATGTTTCCCTTTAAACTGATAAGTAGTTTGTTGAAAGCAGGTAAAATAGCGAGAAGATTTAAACCCGATGCCGTAATAGGTACCGGGGGTTTCGCTAGTGGGCCTATGTTGCATGTGGCATCCGGAAAAGGTATTCCATGTGTGCTTCAAGAACAAAATTCGTATGCCGGTATCACCAACAAGATTTTAAAAGATAAGGTCGCCAAGATTTGTGTGGCCTATGACGGTATGGAAAAGTTTTTCCCTGCCAATAAAATTGTAAAGACCGGAAACCCAGTACGGGGCGATTTGGTAGAAATGAATACAAATAAGTCCGAGGCCCTCGATTACTTCGGGTTGGATTTTGAAAAATCCACCCTGCTGATTTTAGGGGGCAGCCTCGGCGCAAGTCGTATCAATCAATTGGTTGTCCAAAAACTCGATTTCTTCAAAAGCTTGGGTGTGCAATTGATCTGGCAATGTGGGAAACTTTACATCGAAGAGTATAAAAAATACAATTCCGATACAGTGAAAGTTCTGGATTTTCTAAACAGAATGGACTATGCTTATGCAGCCGCCGATATTATTGTTTCAAGGGCCGGCGCAGGATCGGTATCCGAACTCTGTATTGTTGGCAGGCCTGTGGTGTTTATTCCGTCGCCGAATGTGGCCGAAGACCATCAGACTAAAAATGCCTTGGCGTTGGTCTATGAAAACGCAGCCATTATGCTAAAGGAACCTGAGCTTGAAGAACAGTTCGAAAAGACATTTTCGAAACTGTATCAGAATAAAGAAGAACAAGAGAATTTAGGCGCCAACATTAAAAAATTGGCTCTGCCCAACGCCACAAAACATATTGTGGACGAGATTGAAAAGTTATTAAGTAGTAAGCATTAAACAGTTGCGGTTGGAAGTAATTTGAAGACCTAAAATAGGTGGATCCGCTTGCGGAGCCGGAGGGGTTTAAAGCACAAACCATCAACGCAAGAACAGAAACAATATACAAGTAGCCTAAAAAAATATAGACAGGACAATATCCTGTCCCGCATCAAAGAAAAATGAATTTAAAATCTATAAATAACGTCTATTTCATTGGTATCGGAGGCATCGGTATGTCTGCCCTTGCTCGTTATTTTAAGTTCATCGGTAAGAACGTGGCAGGGTATGACAGGACTGAAACGCCTTTGACGCAAGAGCTTTCCGGTTTGGGTATAGATATTCATTATACCGATGCTATTGATGCGGTTTCCGAAACTTATCGCGATGCTGCGATCACATTGGTGGTGTATACACCTGCAGTCCCGGCGGATCATTTGGAATACCAACATTTTTTAAATCGAGGTTTTGACATAAAAAAACGTTCCGAGGTTTTGGGCCTGATAACCAAAGATACTTTTTGCTTTGCAGTGGCCGGAACCCATGGCAAGACCACTACATCAAGTATATTGGCCCATTTACTGAAGGAAGCCCGAACTCCGTTTACGGCTTTTCTAGGGGGTATTTCTGAAGATTTCAACAGTAATTTTGTATTTGAAGGCGCCGACTATTCTGTTGTAGAAGCTGATGAATTCGACCGTTCTTTTTTGCGGTTGTTTCCCGATGTGGCCTGTATCACATCTATGGATGCCGACCATCTTGATATTTATGGTAACGAAGATGAGCTCAAGAAGTCGTTCAAAGACTTCACGGATAAGATTAAACCGGGTGGCAAACTGTTCGTTCGCAATGGCCTGCCAATTCATGGTATTACTTATGGTATTGATGATGGTTCCGACTACTGCATCAAGAACCTAAAAATAGAAGATGGTACCTACATTTTTGATATGTTGACCCCCAAAGCTACCCTATCGGGGGTTAAATTCAATAAACCTGGGAGGCATAATCTGCTCAACGGTCTCGTAGCTTTTGCCATGGCAATAGAAACTGGAGCTCCAGCGGCAGAACTGGCCAATGCTTTGGAAACTTTCAAAGGGGTGCAGCGCCGGTTTTCGTACAAGATCAAAAGAGACGACTTTATCTATATCGATGATTATGCGCATCATCCCACAGAAATAAATGCGATATACGATGCAATTTCCGAGATGCATCCCGATAAAAAAACTTTAGTGATTTTTCAGCCCCATCTTTTTTCAAGAACAAAAGATTTTGCCAATGATTTTGCTAGGAGCCTATCTAAATTCGATAGTATTCTGTTATTGGACATCTATCCGGCAAGAGAAAAGCCCATTGAGGGAATAACTTCTGAATGGTTAATGGGAAAAATTAAAAATCCTAATACTAAAACAATTAACAAAATAAATCTAATCCAAGAAATAAAACAACAAAACCCTGAAGTATTGGTCACCATGGGAGCGGGCGATATTGGATTGGAAGTTGCAAGAATCAAAAAAGAGCTAGAACATGCGCATTAATTATAACTACATTAAATTCAGTGCCCTTTTGCTAATTGTAGGAGGGCTTTACGCCTTTTCGAACCATAGAAGCGAGCAAAAAACGGTGAGCGGAATCGGTATCGAGTTCATCGGTGACCAGAACTTATACGTTACTCAGGGGATGGTTAATAAATTGTTAATACAAAAATTCGGTAACCTTGAAAATGTGCCTAAAGAAAAATTAGTTTTGAATACTATGGAGAAGGCCATCGAGGCCAACAAAATGGTAAAAAGTGCACAAGTTTATCTCACCGTTAACGGTAAATTGGCGTCGAAGGTCGTTCAACGCCAACCAATCGGACGTATAGAAGGCGACTCAAAGTTTTACCTCGATGATGATGGAAAACGCATGCCATTGTCAATGAGCCATTCTGCCCGTGTACCCATAATTACCGGTCAGATAACAGGTGAAAGTTTAGACGATGTCTATGAAATTTTGAACTATATCAACAAAGATGATTTTCTTCGGAAGAATATTATTGGTATTCATGTCGAGGAAGCGGAAAAGTATCAGCTGCGATTTCGAATCGAACGATTTGTCGTGAATCTTGGTGATATCGACAACCTCGAAGAAAAGTTCAACAATTTCAAGGCTTTTTATGCCAAAGCAAACAAGGATGAAACCTTGGATAGTTTTGATATCGTGAGCCTAGAGTTTAATAATCAAGTAGTGTGCACTAAAATTTAAGTTATGGAAATAGGTAATTATTCGGTAGGATTGGACATAGGAACCACCAAAATTGTTGCGATTATTGGAAAAAAGAACGAGTACGATAAAATTGAGGTTTTGGGCATCGGTAAATCTAAAAGTTTGGGTGTACACCGTGGTGTGGTAAATAACATTACCCAGACCATTCAGTCGATACAACAGGCGGTCGAAGGTGCCGAAGCCAATTCCGGACTCAAGATCGGTTCGGTGGTGGTTGGTATCGCTGGTCAACACATTCGTAGTTTACATCACAGTGACTATATCACAAGAGCCGATTCGGAAGAAGTCATCAATGAGGAAGACTTGGACAAGCTCTGTAATCAAGTTTATAAGCTGGTTATGCTCCCAGGGGAAGAAATTATTCATGTGCTACCACAAGAATATAAGGTCGATGGGCAAGCTGAAGTAAAAGAGCCTATCGGGATGTACGGAGGTCGCTTAGAAGCCAATTTCCATGTGGTGGTAGGTCAGGTATCCTCTATAAAAAATGTAGGTAGATGCATTAAAAGTGCCGGTCTTGATCTGGGGAACATCACTTTAGAACCTCTTGCATCGTCGGATGCGGTTTTGAGCAAAGAAGAAAAAGAGGCCGGTGTAGCCTTAATCGATATAGGAGGTGGTACAACGGATCTAGCGATTTTTAAAGACGGCATTATTCGTCATACGGCAGTGATTCCTTTTGGTGGCGGTGTCATTACCGAAGATATCAAAGAAGGTTGCTCGATTATTGAGAAGCAAGCAGAACTCTTAAAGATAAAGTTCGGATCTGCA
>RCND010000920.1_pt1 | contig 29202 bp, 15 predicted proteins | sample 2041351 | NCBI WGS metagenome assembly RCND01 (sample SAMN09708230, study PRJNA481090) | Marine sediment metagenome, whole genome shotgun sequencing project. | biome: marine sediment; feature: ocean; material: sediment; isolation source: Sewage treatment plant 12B marine sediment (STP12B) ... | reverse complement strand
ATGGATGGTGCTATCTTGGTTGTTGCTGCAACAGATGGTCCAATGCCACAAACTCGTGAGCACATCCTTTTAGGACGTCAGGTTGGTATTCCAAGAATGGTTGTTTTTATGAACAAAGTTGATATGGTTGATGATGAAGAGCTTATTGAACTTGTTGAAATGGAAATAAGGGAATTGCTTTCTTTCTATGAGTACGATGGTGATAATGGACCTGTAATTGCCGGTTCTGCTCTAGGTGCACTTAACGGTGAGCAAAAGTGGGTTGATACAGTAATGGAATTGATGGAAGCTGTTGATGAGTGGATTGAATTGCCTAAAAGAGATGTTGAAAAAGATTTCTTGATGCCTGTTGAAGATGTATTCACAATTACTGGTCGTGGTACTGTTGCCACAGGTCGTATAGAAACAGGGATCGCGAACACTGGTGATGCTGTTGATATTATTGGTATGGGTGCTGAGAAATTAACTTCTACTGTTACCGGTGTTGAAATGTTCCGTAAAATATTGGATAGAGGTGAAGCTGGTGATAATGTAGGTATCTTATTAAGAGGCATTGAAAAAGCCCAGATTAGCAGAGGTATGGTAATTTGTAAGCCAGGTTCTGTTAAACCACACGCTAATTTTGAAGCTGAGGTTTATGTCCTTAAAAAAGAAGAAGGTGGTCGTCATACACCATTCCATAATAACTACCGTCCACAATTCTACGTAAGAACCACTGATGTTACTGGTAACATCAATCTTCCAAGTGGAGTTGAAATGGTAATGCCTGGAGATAACCTTACTATTACTGTAGATTTGATTCAGCCAATTGCGTTGAGCTTAGGTCTGCGTTTTGCTATCCGTGAAGGTGGTAGAACAGTTGGTGCTGGTCAGGTAACCAAGATTTTAGATTAAAATCATACTATAATATTTTGCATTTGAGGTGTCCCGCTACGGCGGGATACCTTTCAATGTAAATATAAACGGGTGTAGCTCAGTTGGTAGAGCACTGGTCTCCAAAACCAGGTGTCGGGAGTTCGAGTCTCTCCTCCCGTGCTAAAAGGAGATAGGAAATTCAATGAAGTTCATTAGGAATATTCTTTCTGTTAAATTTAAAGGTTAAAGCAAATGTTGACTTATATAAAGGAATCAATTGAAGAATTAAGGAATAATGTGACCTTGCCATCAAAGGCCGAATCATCTAACCTAATGGTTATTGTTGCAGTATTCTCTATTATATTCGCACTTGCCACTTGGGGTGTAGATTCAGTCTTCAGTAAATTGATCAAACTTTATTTTAGCAACATTTTAAATTAAGTCGAGCCTTATGTCAGAAGTATTGGAAAAGAAATGGTATGTGGTAAGAGCTGTCAGTGGTCAGGAGAATAAAATCAAAGGCTACATTGAGAGCGAGGTAGCTAGGCTTGGTTTTTCTGACTATTTAGAAGATGTTTTGGTGCCTACAGAAAAGGTCGTCCAAATCAGAAAGGGCAAGAAAATAAACAAGGAAAGAGTTTACTTTCCCGGGTATATCATGATCAAAGCCAATTTGGGTGGAGAGATGATACATATTATTCGTTCGATAACCAATGTAATTGGGTTTTTGGGCGAAACAAAAGGTGGTGATCCGGTTCCTTTAAGAAAAACAGAGGTCAACCGTATGTTAGGTAAAGTTGACGAAATGGCTTTAAACACTGATAGTGTTGCGATACCATTCGTTCATGGTGAAACGGTAAAGGTTATTGATGGCCCTTTCAATGGTTTCAATGGTACAGTTGAGAAAATAAATGAAGAAAAGCGTAAACTTGAAGTAATGGTTAAGATTTTCGGAAGAAAGACACCATTAGAATTAAGTTATATGCAAGTAGAAAAGGTATAAAAATATTGTTACATATTTAAAAGTTGTGTTGCTTCCTAAAGACACGCTTTCAATTTAATTTTAAACAATGGCAAAAGAAGTAGGTAAAGTAGTTAAGCTACAAGTTAGGGGAGGTGCAGCGAATCCATCGCCACCGGTTGGACCCGCCTTAGGTGCTGCCGGTGTTAACATCATGGAATTCTGTAAGCAGTTCAATGCTCGTACGCAGGATAAACCAGGTAAAGTATTACCAGTTGTTATCACGGTATATAAAGATAAGTCTTTTGACTTCATCGTAAAGACACCGCCAGCGGCAGTTCAACTTTTGGAAGCAGCTAAGATTAAAAAAGGATCTGGCGAACCTAACAGAGTCAAATCAGGAAATGTTTCCTGGGATCAAGTCAAAGCGATAGCTGAGGACAAAATGGTGGATCTTAATGCTTTTACTGTAGAATCAGCGATGAGCATGGTTGCAGGAACAGCAAGATCTATGGGTCTTAAGGTATCAGGTAAAAGACCTTTTTAAAATCTTAAAAGCAATTAAATGGCAAAGTTAACAAAGAAGCAAAAAGAAGCCCACGCTAAAATTGATAGAGAAAAACTTTATTCAGTTATAGAGGGTTCAGCTTTAGTAAAAGAGATAACCAATACAAAATTTGATGCATCTATTGATTTAGCTGTTCGTTTGGGTGTTGATCCTAGAAAAGCGAATCAAATGGTTCGTGGGGTTGTTACACTACCACACGGTACAGGTAAGGATGTTAAGGTTTTGGCTTTGGTAACCCCAGATAAAGAAGCAGAGGCTAAAGACGCCGGTGCCGATTTTGTTGGGTTAGATGAATATTTGGACAAAATCAAAGGCGGTTGGACCGATGTAGATGTAATTATCACCATGCCAAGCGTTATGGGTAAATTAGGACCTTTAGGCCGTGTTTTAGGACCAAGGGGATTAATGCCCAATCCAAAAACAGGAACAGTTACTATGGATGTTGCCAAGGCAGTAACTGAGGTAAAGGCTGGTAAAATTGATTTCAAAGTAGATAAAACGGGTATTGTACATGCGGCGATTGGAAAAGCTTCTTTTTCAGCCGATAAAATTGCAGGCAATGCTCAAGAGTTACTGGATACTTTGAATAAATTGAAACCTTCTTCATCTAAAGGAATTTACATGAAAAGTATTTTCATGTCAAGTACCATGAGCCCCAGTGTTCAACTTGATCCAAAAACAGTTTAATTAACTGGTAGTTCAAAATTTTAATTATGACAAGAGAAGAAAAATTAATCGTTATAGAAGATTTAACTGCTCAGTTAGCTGAAAATTCAACTATTTATTTAGCTGATATTTCAGGATTGGATGCGACCACGACCTCAAACTTGAGAAGAGCGTGTTTCAAGGCCAAGGTTAAACTTTCAGTAGTTAAGAATACACTTCTTGCAAAAGCAATGGAAGCCTCGGAAAAAGATTTCGGAGAACTTCCAGAAGTTTTAAAAGGTAATACATCTTTGATGTTTGCCGAAGCAGGAAATGGTCCAGCAAAACTTATCAAAACATTTAGAAAAAAGTCTGATAAGCCTTTGTTAAAAGGTGCTTTCGTTGAGGAAGCCGTATTTATTGGTGATGACAAACTAGATACTTTGGTAAGTATAAAATCCAAAGAGGAGATGATCGGGGAAATTATTGGCTTGTTGCAATCACCAGCCAAGAATGTTATTTCTGGTCTTAAATCTGGAGGAGGTAAACTTGCAGGTATCTTAAAAACATTATCAGAAAAGTAGTAGTACGCACTTAAACAATTATATTTTAAAATTTTATTAAACGATAGAAAAATGGCAGATTTAAAAGATTTCGCAGAACAATTGGTTAACTTGACCGTAAAAGAGGTAAATGAGTTGGCTAATATATTAAAAGATGAATACGGTATCGAGCCTGCAGCTGCTGCAGTAGCTGTTGCCGCTGGTGGTGCCGCTGAAGGTGGTGAAGCCGCTGAGGAACAAACAGAATTCGATGTAGTATTGACCGCCGCTGGAGGATCCAAATTAGCAGTAGTAAAATTAGTTAAGGAATTAACTGGTTTAGGATTGAAAGATGCAAAGGATATCGTTGATAGCGCGCCAAAAGCCGTTAAGGAAGGTGTTTCTAAAGACGAAGCCGAAGGTATTAAAAAATCATTAGAAGAAGCAGGAGCAGAAGTTGAGCTTAAATAGTCGCAACTACCATAACACTTTAGGTTTAGGTCTTACCATTATTTGTGGTTAGGCCTAAGCCTTTTTATGCATAAAGTATATAAAGTTATATACGACCTATTAGTATTCACGATCAAAATTTCGTCCATAGATGTTCACAAATCAGACTGAGAGAATAAGTTTTGCATCCGCTAAGAACACGCCGGAATATCCGGATTTCTTGGACATTCAGATTAAGTCATTTCAAGATTTTTTTCAACTTGAAACTAAATCTGATCAAAGGGGCACTGAAGGATTGTATAACACCTTCATGGAGAATTTTCCAATTACAGACACACGTAACCAGTTTGTGTTGGAATTTCTAGATTATTTTATAGATCCACCAAGATATTCCATCCAAGAATGTATAGAGCGTGGTCTTACCTATAGCGTTCCGTTAAAAGCTAGGTTGAAATTATATTGTACCGATCCTGAACACGAGGATTTTGAAACCATCGTACAAGATGTGTACTTGGGTACAATTCCTTATATGACTCCTAGTGGTACCTTTGTTATCAATGGTGCAGAGCGTGTGGTTGTATCACAGTTACACCGTTCACCTGGTGTTTTCTTTGGACAATCATTCCATGCCAATGGTACAAAATTGTACTCTGCAAGGGTTATTCCTTTCAAGGGATCTTGGATAGAATTTGCTACCGATATCAATAACGTTATGTACGCGTATATCGATAGAAAGAAAAAATTACCTGTAACGACATTGTTCAGGGCAATTGGTTTTGAAAGTGATAAGGATATTCTTGAAATTTTTGACCTTTCGGAAGAGGTTAAGGTTTCAAAAGCCGGTCTTAAGAAAGTATTGGGTCGCAAATTGGCTGCTAGGGTATTGAATACATGGCATGAAGATTTTGTTGATGAAGATACTGGAGAAGTTGTTTCGATCGAAAGAAATGAGATTATTATAGATCGAGATACGGTTTTAGAAAAAGACCATATAGAAGAGATATTGGGTACTGATGTTAAGACTGTTCTTTTGCATAAAGAGAGTAATGCGCAATCAGATTATTCAATTATCCATAATACATTACAAAAAGATCCTACCAACTCTGAAAAAGAGGCAGTAGAACATATATATCGTCAATTGCGTAATGCAGAGCCGCCCGATGAAGAAACGGCTCGGGGTATAATTGACAAGTTGTTCTTTTCTGACCAGCGTTACAACTTAGGTGAAGTTGGTCGTTATAGAATGAACAAGAAATTAGGATTGGATATTGGAATGGACAAGCAAGTCTTGACCAAAGTGGATATAATAACGATTATCAAATATTTAATTGAGCTGATCAACTCTAAAGCAGAGATTGATGATATTGATCACCTTTCCAATCGTCGTGTTAGAACAGTTGGCGAGCAATTATCATCTCAGTTTGGTGTTGGTTTGGCGCGTATGGCAAGAACCATTCGTGAGCGTATGAACGTTCGTGATAATGAGGTATTTACCCCAATTGATTTGATCAATGCGAAAACACTTTCTTCGGTAATCAACTCATTTTTTGGTACAAACCAGCTTTCCCAGTTCATGGATCAAACAAACCCATTGGCTGAGATTACACACAAACGTAGATTATCTGCATTAGGACCTGGTGGTTTATCAAGAGAAAGAGCAGGTTTCGAGGTTCGTGATGTTCACTATACGCACTATGGTAGATTATGTCCTATTGAAACACCTGAAGGGCCGAATATTGGTTTGATTTCATCTCTTGCGGTTTTTGCAAAAGTGAATCCAATGGGCTTCTTGGAAACTCCGTATCGTAAGGTTACTGGCGCTAAAGTAGATACTAAAGAGTATATGTACCTAAGTGCTGAGGAAGAGGAAGGAATGAAAATTGCCCAGGCAAACATTCCACTTAAAGATAATGGAACGATTGATTCGGAAAAGGTAATTGCTCGGGAAGAAGGTGATTTCCCAGTTGTAGACCCAAAAGAGGTAAACTATACTGATGTTGCCCCTAACCAGATTGCCTCGATTTCAGCTTCGTTGATTCCTTTCTTGGAACATGATGATGCAAACCGTGCATTGATGGGATCTAACATGATGCGCCAAGCTGTTCCTTTATTGAAACCTCAATCGCCGATTGTAGGTACAGGTCTTGAAAGACAAGTAGCTTCTGATTCAAGGGTATTGATTAATGCGGAAGGTGATGGTACTATAGAATATGTTGATTCACAAAAAATCACCATTAAGTACAAAAGGAGCGATGCTGAAAGATTAATCAGTTTTGATGAGGATGAGAAGACGTATAACTTAGTTAAGTTTAGAAAAACCAACCAAGGTACGAGCATCAACTTAAAACCTATTGTTAAAAAAGGTGATAAAGTAAAAAAGGGACAAGTTCTATGTGAAGGTTATGCAACCGAAAAAGGTGAATTGGCCTTAGGTAGAAACCTTACTGTGGCTTTTATGCCTTGGAAAGGATATAACTTTGAGGATGCGATCGTAATTTCTGAAAAAGTTGTGCGAGAGGATATTTTCACTTCCATACATGTTGATGAATATGCATTGGAAGTTAGGGATACGAAACTAGGTGCTGAGGAATTAACACATGATATTCCAAACGTTTCTGAAGAGGCAACAAAAGACCTTGATGAAAATGGAATGATCCGTATTGGTGCTGAGGTTAAGCCTGGAGATATTTTGATTGGTAAGATTACACCAAAAGGTGAATCAGACCCTACCCCAGAAGAAAAACTACTTCGTGCCATTTTTGGCGACAAAGCTGGTGATGTGAAAGATGCTTCATTAAAAGCATCCCCTTCTTTGAGAGGAGTTGTAATCGAAAAGAAATTATTCTCAAGGTCTATCAAAGATAAGCGTAAACGTTCTGAGGACAAAGAAGCGATTTCCAATTTGGAATTGGAATACGAAGTGAAATTCCAACAGCTTAAGGATGTTCTGGTAGAGAAATTATTCACATTGATTAATGGAAAGACGTCGCAAGGTGTATTGAACGATTTAGGTGAGGAAATACTTCCAAAAGGGAAGAAGTATACGATGAAGATGTTAAATTCTGTTGATGATTTTGCGCACTTGGTTGCCGGAACTTGGACAACAGATAAAGACACAAATCATTTAGTAGCAGATTTATTACATAACTATAAAATCAAACTTAATGACCTTCAAGGTAATTTAAGAAGAGATAAGTTTACGATTTCTGTTGGTGATGAATTGCCTGCTGGTATCATGAAATTGGCCAAAGTTTACATTGCCAAGAAGCGTAAGCTCAAGGTTGGTGATAAAATGGCTGGTCGTCACGGTAACAAGGGTATTGTTTCGAGAATTGTACGTCAGGAAGATATGCCTTTCTTGGAAGACGGTACTCCAGTTGACATCGTATTAAACCCATTAGGTGTACCATCACGTATGAATATTGGTCAGATTTATGAAACTGTTCTTGGTTGGGCAGGTCTAAAATTGGGTAAAAAGTATGCTACACCAATTTTTGATGGTGCTACTTTGGATCAAATCAACGCTTATACTGATGAGGCAGGTATCCCAAGATTTGGGCATACTTATCTTTATGATGGTGGTACAGGTAAACGATTTGACCAAGCAGCAACAGTAGGAGTTATCTACATGTTGAAATTAGGACACATGGTAGATGATAAAATGCACGCTCGTTCAATAGGACCTTACTCCTTGATAACGCAACAACCTTTAGGTGGTAAAGCACAGTTTGGTGGTCAGCGTTTTGGAGAGATGGAAGTTTGGGCACTTGAGGCATATGGTGCATCAGCGACTTTACGTGAAATATTGACGGTGAAGTCTGATGATGTAATTGGTAGAGCTAAAACTTACGAGGCAATCGTTAAAGGCGAGACAATGCCAGAACCTGGTTTACCAGAATCTTTCAACGTATTGATGCACGAACTAAAAGGTTTGGGCTTGGATATTAGATTGGAAGAATAGTTTAGAACACATATTATAATTTAGTAGCATAGTACATTATGGCTAGAATACACGATAATACACCACAAAAAAGGTTTGATAAGATTTCAATCGGTTTGGCATCTCCAGAAGCAATATTGGCGGAGTCAAGAGGCGAAGTTTTAAAACCAGAAACTATAAACTATAGAACACACAAACCAGAGCGTGATGGTCTTTTCTGTGAGCGAATTTTTGGTCCTGTAAAGGATTATGAATGTGCTTGTGGCAAGTACAAGAGAATCCGTTACCGTGGTATTGTTTGTGATCGATGTGGGGTTGAGGTAACTGAAAAGAAAGTACGAAGAGACAGAGTGGGACATATCAATTTGGTAGTTCCAGTTGCCCATATTTGGTACTTCCGTTCTTTGCCGAATAAAATTGGATACCTTTTAGGATTACCTTCCAAGAAATTGGATATGATTATTTACTACGAGCGTTATGTAGTAATTCAACCTGGTGTTGCCAAAGGCCCTGAAGGGGAAGAGGTAAATAAGATGGATTTCTTGACAGAAGAGGAATACTTGAACATCATGGAATCAATTCCACAAGAGAATCAATATTTAGAAGATGCTGACCCGAATAAGTTTATTGCTAAAATGGGTGCTGAATGCCTTATTGATTTATTGTCACGTATTGACCTTAAAGAGTTGTCTTACGAATTAAGACATAAAGCCAATACTGAAACTTCAAAACAACGTAAAACCGAGGCGTTAAAACGTCTTCAGGTAGTTGAAGCTTTAAGGGAATCCCAAGAGAACAGGGATAATAGACCTGAGTGGATGATTATGAAAGTAGTTCCGGTTATACCACCAGAATTACGTCCCTTGGTACCTTTGGATGGTGGTCGTTTTGCTACTTCAGATTTAAATGATCTATATAGAAGGGTGATTATCAGGAACAATCGACTAAAGCGATTGGTTGAAATAAAAGCACCTGAGGTAATTCTTAGGAATGAGAAGCGTATGCTTCAGGAATCTGTTGATTCATTATTTGACAACACAAGAAAAGCATCTGCTGTTAAGACAGAATCTAACAGACCACTAAAATCACTTTCTGATTCATTAAAGGGTAAACAAGGACGATTCCGTCAGAACCTATTAGGGAAACGTGTGGATTATTCTGCCCGTTCTGTAATCGTTGTTGGACCAGAATTGAAGTTGTTTGAATGTGGTTTGCCGAAAGATATGGCAGCTGAACTTTACAAGCCTTTTGTTATTCGTAAATTAATAGAAAGAGGAATTGTAAAAACAGTTAAATCTGCTAAAAAAATAATAGATAAGAAAGAGCCTGTAGTTTGGGATATTTTAGAGAATGTTCTTAAAGGGCATCCAGTGATGTTGAACCGTGCCCCTACATTGCACAGATTGGGTATTCAGGCATTTCAGCCAAAATTAATAGAAGGTAAGGCTATTCGTCTTCACCCATTGGTTTGTACGGCATTTAATGCGGATTTTGATGGTGATCAAATGGCAGTTCACTTGCCATTAGGGCCGGAGGCTATTTTGGAATGTCAATTATTGATGCTTGCATCCCATAATATTTTGAACCCAGCTAATGGTTCTCCTATTACTGTACCATCCCAGGATATGGTATTGGGGCTATACTATATGACCAAAGAAAGAAAATCTACTCCAGAAGTACCAATTAAAGGAGAGGGGTTAACTTTTTACTCATATGAAGAAGTAGAAATTGCTTTTAACGAAGGCATGGTAAACCTAAATGCGGGTATTAAGGTACGCGCCATGGATTTTAATGAAGAAGGGGAATTGGTGAACCAAATCATTCCAACAACTGTTGGTAGGGTATTGTTCAATATGGAAGTTCCTGAAGCGGCTGGTTACATTAATGATGTATTGAATAAAAAGTCTTTAAGGGATATTATCGGTAAGATTCTTGCTGTTACAGATGTCCCTACTACTGCCGATTTCTTAGATAAGATTAAAACTATGGGATATGATTTCGCCTTTAAAGGTGGTCTTTCCTTTAGTTTGGGTGATATTATCATTCCACCTGAAAAGCAAGGTATGATTGATGATGCCAATGTTCAAGTAGATGGTATTAAGGCCAACTATAACATGGGTCTTATTACAAATAACGAACGTTATAATCAGGTAATTGATGTTTGGACTTCTACAAACGCTATGTTGACCGAATTGGCAATGAAGCGTATTCGCGAGGATCAACAAGGGTTTAACTCTGTGTATATGATGTTGGATTCAGGTGCAAGGGGTTCTAAAGAACAGATTCGTCAGTTGACCGGAATGCGTGGGTTAATGGCCAAGCCTAAAAAATCTACCGCTGGGGGTGGTGAAATTATTGAAAACCCGATTCTTTCCAACTTTAAGGAAGGCCTATCGATTTTGGAATATTTCATCTCTACTCACGGTGCACGTAAGGGACTTGCAGATACGGCCTTGAAAACGGCGGATGCTGGTTATTTGACACGTAGATTGGTTGATGTTTCCCAAGATGTGATTATCAATATTAATGATTGTGAAACACTTCGTGGTATAGCTGTTGAATCCTTAAAGAAAAATGAAGAGGTCGTTGAGACTTTAGGTGAAAGAATTCTAGGTAGGGTGTCATTGCATGATGTACACAACCCATTAACAGACGAACTTCTATTAACAGCTGGTCAACAAATTATGGAGGTCGATGTTAAGAATATTGAAGCATCTCCTGTTGAGAAAGTTGAAGTGCGCTCTGCGTTGACCTGTGAAGCTGAAAAAGGTATTTGTGCCAAATGTTATGGTAGAAATCTCTCTACCAATAAAATGGTACAAAGGGGTGAAGCCGTTGGTGTTGTTGCCGCACAATCAATTGGTGAACCAGGTACACAGTTAACACTACGTACATTCCATGTTGGTGGTATTGCAGGTAACATTTCCGAGGATAATAAGTTGGGAGCTAAGTTTGGTGGTATTGCTGAAATCGAAGATCTTAGAACTGTAAAAGGTGAAGATGGGCAAGGTAAACCAGCAAATATTGTCATTTCAAGGACTTCCGAGATAAAGATTGTTGATCCCAATACAGGTATTACACTAAGTACAAATAATATTCCTTATGGTTCTCAGTTGTTTGTTAAAAATGGCGCTAAAATCAAAAGCGGAGATGTTATTTGTCAATGGGATCCATATAACGGTGTAATCGTTTCTGAATTCCCAGGTAAAATTGCTTACGAGAATATTGAACAGGGGGTAACCTACCAAGTTGAAATTGATGAACAAACTGGTTTCCAAGAGAAAGTAATCTCTGAATCTAGAAACAAAAAACTCATTCCTACATTGTTGATTATGAACAATAAGGATGAGGTGTTACGATCTTATAACCTCCCAGTAGGTTCTCACCTTATGATAGATGATGGAGATAAGATCAAAGAAGGTACGATTCTAGTTAAAATACCTCGTAAGTCGGCTAAAGCTGGTGATATTACAGGTGGTCTTCCAAGAGTAACCGAATTGTTCGAAGCTCGTAATCCATCAAATCCAGCGGTAGTTTCTGAGATTGATGGTGTAGTTTCTTTCGGAAAGATCAAAAGAGGTAATCGAGAGATCATTATAGAATCTAAATTGGGTGAAATCAAGAAATATTTGGTTAAATTATCCAATCAGATATTGGTACAGGAAAATGATTATGTTCGTGCAGGTATGCCACTTTCAGATGGTTCAATTACTCCAGAGGATATTCTTTCTATAAAAGGGCCTTCAGCTGTACAGCAGTATTTGGTAAATGAGGTACAGGAAGTATATCGTTTACAAGGTGTGAAGATCAATGACAAGCATTTTGAAGTTGTTGTTAGACAAATGATGAGAAAAGTGCGTATTGTAGATCCGGGAGATACTATCTTCCTTGAAAATCAATTGGTTCACAAATCTGACTTCATTACTGAAAATGACGGGATCTTTGGTAATAAAGTCGTACTAGAATCCAGTGAATCGGAGAATTTAAAACCGGGAATGATCATCACTGCACGTGAATTAAGAGATGAAAACTCGGTACTTAGAAGAGCTGATAAAGCAATGGTAGAAGCTAGAGATGCTGTAGCAGCTACTGCTACGCCAATTTTGCAGGGAATTACGAGAGCGTCTTTACAGACTAAATCGTTTATTTCAGCCGCTTCATTCCAAGAAACAACAAAAGTATTGAACGAAGCTGCAGTGAGTGGTAAAATTGATACTCTTGAAGGATTAAAGGAAAATGTGATTGTGGGCCATAAAATACCTGCAGGTACTGGTATGCGAGACTATGAAAGCATCATTGTTGGTTCTAAGGAAGAATATGATGAAATCATGGCTCGAAAAGAAGCCTTGAAATTTTAATTGATTAAAATGAGCGATAAAGATCAAAAACAAAAACAGATTAATATAGAGTTGGATGAAAAGACAGCCGAAGGAATTTATTCCAATTTGGCTATCATTAATCATTCTGTTTCTGAATTTGTCGTAGACTTTATCAGTATGATGCCAGGTGCGCCTAAGGCAAAAGTTAAAAGTAGAATAGTGCTTACACCGCAACATGCCAAGAAATTCTTAAAGGCATTGCATTGGGTGATAATGTAAGTAGATTTGAAAAAGCTCATGGTACGATTAAAGATTACGAACAACCTCCGATACCAATTAATTTTGGTCCAACAGGAGAGGCATAAATAAAAAAAACCCATGAATTTTGTTCATGGGTTTTTTTATTGGATTTTCTTTTTTTTATTTGAATTCGGAAGTGAAATGCAATATTACCGAGGGGTATTTCTGCTGTGTCATTTGTAGTGAAAACTGTGAATCAGCCAAGAAAACCAATTGCCCTTGTTTGTCTTTCGCCAAGAATTTTTGCTTTACCCTTTTGAACTCTCTAAATTCCTCATTTTTCTCATCCTGGGGTTCTACCCAACAAGCTTTGTATACTGGAAAGTTATCATAACTACATTTTGCGCCATACTCATGTTCCAAACGATATTGAATAACTTCAAACTGTAGCGCACCTACTGTACCAATTACCTTGCGACCATTTAATTCCAAGGTAAATAACTGGGCGACTCCTTCATCCATAAGTTGGTCAATACCCTTGCCCAATTGCTTCGATTTCATCGGGTCGGCGTTATTAATATATCTAAAATGTTCTGGTGAAAAGCTTGGGATACCTTTATAATTCAACTTTTCACCTTCAGTCAATGTATCCCCGATTTTAAAATTTCCTGTGTCGTGTAAACCAACAATATCGCCTGGATAAGAAATATCAACGATTTCTTTTTTCTCAGCGAAAAAAGCATTCGGACTTGAAAATTTTAATTTTTTTCCATGGCGTACATGTAAATAAGGTTTGTTTCGTTCGAAGGTACCTGAAACTATTTTTATAAAAGCAAGCCTGTCACGGTGTTTTGGATCCATATTGGCATGTATTTTAAATACAAACCCAGTTAGTTCTTTTTCGTTTGGCTCTACTAGTCTTTCTTCGGCCATTTTGGCTCTCGGTGAAGGGGCAATTTCAATGAAACAATCCAAAAGTTCACGAACACCAAAATTGTTCAACGCCGAACCAAAAAATACAGGTTGTTGTTGGCCTTTTAAGTAACTCTCTTTGTCAAAATCCGAGTAAACGCCATGTACCAATTCAAGATTATCCCTTAAATCCTGTGCAGCCTTCTCGCCAATGATTGATTCTAGTTCCTGACTTTCAATATCATCAAAGGCGATTGTATCCTGAATATTTTTTTTACTATCCCCACTAAATAGGTTGATGTTCTTTTCATAAATGTTGTAAATACCCTTGAAATCATAACCCATACCAATTGGAAAACTCAACGGAGTTACCGAAAGCCCCAATTTTTGTTCTAATTCATCCAATAAATCAAATGCATCTTTCCCCTCCCTGTCAAGTTTGTTAATAAAGACGATTATGGGAATATTGCGCATTCTGCAAACTTCGACCAGTTTTACCGTTTGTTCCTCAACACCCTTTGCAACATCGACAACAACAATCACACTATCCACAGCGGTAAGGGTTCTAAAAGTATCTTCGGCAAAGTCTTTATGACCAGGAGTATCAAGGATATTTATCTTTTTGTCCTTATAAATAAAGGCCAAGACAGAAGTAGCTACCGAAATACCTCGTTGACGCTCAATTTCCATAAAGTCACTCGTGGCCGTTTTTTTGATTTTATTGTTTTTTACAGCACCGGCCTCTTGAATAGCTCCCCCGAACAAAAGTAATTTTTCGGTTAAGGTTGTTTTTCCCGCATCTGGGTGGGAAATAATTCCGAATGTACGTCGTCTTTCTATTTGGTCCTGAAAACTCATTACGTGATTTTGGGCAAAAATAGTCTAAAATATAGGATTATTGGCGTGATAAAGAAGTCTTTTGAAGCAGCAACGAATTGAATATTTTTATGTATATACAGTTGTTAATTCTTTCGATTTGTCTTGTTATTTAAACTTGATAAATACTATAAGGGGCCAATTTAATGTTGAAAAATTAGTATTAAACAAAGTGCATATATTATCGATAATCAGCGGGTTGTAAACTTGTGCATTGTACTTTGTCGATAATTTCCGTTGTTAAAAGATATTTGATATTTATGCATTCCAATCTATTTGTCTATCAAAATATTAGATATATCTTGCAATGAATTGTAAGAGCCCCATTTTTTACAACGCTTTACTGCCTTAAGCCATGGTCATTAGTAATTAACTGCTGATACTTATGGAAAATATTTTACACCCTGCAATAAAACAAGTTATTGCGAGGATTTTGGGGTTATTTATACTCTTTAATATCCTTGTTCTTGGTATTACTTCTTTAGAGGCAAGCCCACTTGTGTACCCCACTGTTACTACAAATACCGATACGGATGGCGATTCTGTTCCAAACCATGGCGATATTGATGAAGGTATATTAGATACTAATGAGTGCCAGGATATGCCTTTGAAATTGTTATCTCCGACGGATTTTGGCTTTCCACTAGGGGTTATTGACGGGAGTTTGACCGCTACTAATATTGATATCAGTTCTAAATGGGGACTGCCATTAGGTAGTGTTGTTGTTAGTGTTGAAGGAGCAAGTACGGATTCGAGTGGATTTTTTAGAACTATAGTTAATTCTCCAATAATTTTCAAAATTGGTGGATCGGTACCTATAATTGTGAAAGCCCATCACTCTTCTGGAATACAGACAGGTGGTCAAGATGGTATTTTGGCATTAGACAATGTTGAGTATGAGTTTGTTGGGTCATTAAGTCCTGGCATGGTATCTGTTGTGGACGATAATAATTACTATGTTAAGAATACAACTGCTACGAGTAATCATCCTGAAATTAATGTTGATTGGGAATCTCAATCCTCAGTTACAGATATAAAGTTTTATACTACCTCAACAGCTTCAAGTCTAATTGCTTTGTATGTAGCGCCTTATATATGTACAGATACCGATGGGGACGGAGTACCTGATTTAGTGGATCTTGACGACGATAACGATGGCATATTGGATACCGTAGAGGATCACAACCTCGACGGTGACAACGACCCGCTGACCGATCCTTTGGACAGTGATGGCGATGGTTATCCTGATCATTTGGACATCGACTCGGACAATGATGGGATCTTGGATAATGTAGAGGCCCAGACTGATGAAGCTTTTCAAGCCCCTTGTGGAATGGACAGCGATGGCAACGGTCTAGATGACCATTATGAAACCAATCCTGGATCGGGAGAAGGGCTTACTCCTATTGATACTGACGGGGATTCGATTCCAGATTATTTGGATATCGATTCTGATAACGATGGGATTCTGGATAATGTTGAAGCACAGACTTCTGAAGGCTTTCAGGCCCCTTGTGGAATGGACGCTGATGGGAATGGCCTTGACGACCATTACGAGAACACTCCTGGTTCTGGTGAAGGACTTACCCCTGTAGATACAGATTATGACCATTATCCTGATTTCAGGGATTTAGATTCTGACAATGATGGTATTTTGGATAATGTGGAGGCACAGACTTCTGAAAACTTTCAGCCACCATGTGGAATGGACTCTGATGGGAATGGCCTTGATGACCATTATGAAAATAATCCGGGAAGTGGTGAGGGAATAGCACCAGTAAATACGGATGGAGACAATGAGCCAGATTTTCGAGATTTGGATTCCGACAATGATGATTGCTATGATACCATGGAAGCCGGTTACTTGGATGCTTTGATTGAGGCTGATCGTGACGGTATGTTGGGTAATGTTTCTCCTCCAACCATAGATGGTAATGGTTTGGTTATTTCTGGAGAAAATGGTGAAGGATATTCTTGGCCCCAAGATTTAAATAATAATGACATCTTAGATTTTCGTGAGACAGCCTTTTCAGTTGCTTGCGAAACAACTAATCCGATAAACATCGTCGACGATGTTGCATCAACTATTGAGGACGCCCCTGTGGAGGTCGATATACTGGACAATGATACCGGCATCCCTGATAACGGGACGCTAACTACAACAGACCCGGACAATGGAACGGTCGTGATCAATGATGGTGGAACGCCCGATGACATAAGTGATGATACGGTAACCTACACCCCGGACAGTGGGTTCAATGATGGCACGGACACTTTCGAGTACACCGTCTGTGATACAATGGACAATTGTGATAGTGGAATGGTGACAGTGACCGTCGGTACCCCTGAACCTTTGGAGGTCGTCGACGATGTGGCATCAACTATTGAGGGCATCCCTGTGGAGGTCGATATACTGGACAATGATACGGGCATCCCTGATAACGGGACGCTAACTACAACAGACCCGGAAAATGGAACGGTCGTAATCAATGATGGCGGTACGCCCGATGATATAAGTGACGATACGATAACCTATACCCCGGACAGCGGGTTCAATAACGGCACGGACACTTTCGAGTACACCGTCTGTGATATAATGGACAATTGTGATAGTGGAATGGTGACAGTGACCGTGGGCACCCCTGAACCTTTGGAGGTCGTCGACGATGTTGCATCAACTATTGAGGACGCCCCTGTGGAGGTCGATATACTGGACAATGATACCGGCATACCTAATAACGGGACATTGATAACAACTGATCCGGAAAACGGAACGGTCGTGATCAACGATGGCGGTACGCCCGATGACCCAAGTGACGATACGGTAACCTATACCCCGGACAGCGGGTTCAATAATGGCACGGATACTTTTGAATATACCGTCTGCGATGCCATGGAGAACTGTGATACGGCGACAGTTACAATTACAGTAGGGACACCACCAATGTTGGATGTTGTCGACGATGTGGCATCAACAGATGAGGGCATAGCTGTGGAAGTGGATATACTGGACAATGATACTGGCATCCCTGATAACGGTACACTAACGACAACGGATCCGGAAAATGGAACGGTCGTGATCAATGATGGCGGTACGCCCGATGACCTAAGTGACGATACGGTGACCTATACCCCGGACAGCGGGTTCAATAACGCTACGGACACTTTCGAGTACACCATCTGCGATGCCATGGAGAACTGTGATACGGCAACTGTTACGATAACGGTTGGGACACCACCAATGCTGGATGCTGTCGACGACGTTGCATCAACCGATGAGGATACTCCTGTGGACATCGATATATTGGCCAATGATACTGGCGTCCCTAATATTGAGACATTAACAGTAACTGATCCTGCAAATGGTACGGTGGTTATAAATGATGGAGGTACACCTGATGATCCTAATGACGATACGGTGACCTATACCCCGGATAGTGGTTTCAATAACGACACGGACACTTTTGAGTATACGATTTGTGATGATATGGAGAACTGCGATACGGCAACGGTTACAATTACCGTTGGTATACCACCATCAACTATTGTTGCTGTTGATGATGATTATACCACTATTTTTATTGATGGAAATATAGGAGGTATTATACCAGACAGCAATGTGTTGGATAATGATACTTTAAATGGTGAACCTGTTGATGCTGCAGATGTAATCATTACTTCAGAACAAACGGGTCCATTAACAGTAGATTCAGACGGTACTGTAATTGTGGCTCCGGAAACACCAACGGGATCTTATTCCATAGAATATACAATCTGCGAAATAGCCAATTCGGAAAATTGTGATACTGCAATTGTTCTAGTCGTAGTTAGTGAAGTATTGACAGTCGGCATTGAAGTTAACCAAATGGTAACACCCAATAACGATGGTAGAAATGACTTCTTGTTTATTAGGGGTGTTGAAAATGCAAAAAACAACTCCCTAAAGATTTTTAACAGATGGGGCTTAGCAGTATACGAAGGTCAGGGATATAATAATCAAAATAATGTTTTTGATGGTAGGTCAAAAGGAAGGTCTACGGTAAGTGCCCAAGAGTATCTGCCATCAGGGGTTTATTTTTATATATTTGAATATCAAAAAGACAATCAGAATAATATTACCGATAGTGGTTATATTTTCGTCAGCAATTAATATATTGAACTACATATGATAATAAAAAAGAGCTTTCTAGCACCTTTATTACTTGTATTCATTTTCTTGGAATCGGTAAGCGCACAACAAGATGCGCAATATACCCAGTATATGTTCAATACAATGAGTGTTAATCCGGCATATGCAGGTTCAAGGGGCCAATTGAGTATTGCTGCGTTGTACAGATCCCAATGGGTAGGTTTAGATGGTGCACCCAAGAGTCAAACATTAAATTTACATTCTCCAATTCGAAATAGTCAATTGGGATATGGCATATCCATTGTCAATGATGAAATAGGGAATGGAGTAGTGCAAGAAACGAATTTTGATGCCGTTTTATCATACACCATTGATGTTTCTTTAGAAGGCAAACTATCATTTGGTTTAAAAGCTGGTGGTAATTTATTGAACTTGGATTTTCAAGGCTTACGTAATTTTGATGTTGAGCCAATTAATGTTGATAATATTGAGAATAAATTTTCGCCCAATGTTGGAGTAGGTATTTACTACCATACAAATTCATTTTATGCAGGATTGTCTGCGCCAAATTTATTGCAAACCAATCATTTTGATAATAATCAAAGAGATGCTAATTCTGTGCAATTTCTTGCAAAGGAAAGAATTAATTTCTACTTGATTACTGGATATGTATTTGATATCGGGAGCAATACTAAGTTTAAGCCCGCTCTTTTGACCAAGGTTGTTGGCGGAGCACCTTTACAAGTAGATTTTTCGGGTAGTTTTTTATTCAGTGATAAGTTTTCCATAGGCGCTGCCTATAGATGGGATGCTGCAGTTAGTGCAATGTTCGGATTTCAAATATCTGAACAATTAATGTTGGGCTTGGCTTATGATAAGGAGACTACTGAATTGGGAGGTACCCAATTCAACGATGGTTCTTTTGAAGTTTTTTTACGATTTGAACTAGTTAAATCATTCAAACAATTGGTATCACCTCGATTCTTTTAAATCGTAATAGATGATAAAAAAAATAGTAGTACTTACACTCTTTGTTTTCTTTTTTGGACAATATAGTTTTGCCCAGGAAAGATTAGTAACCAAAGGAGATGAGAAATATAAGGAGTACTCTTTCACACTCGCGATAGATATCTATAAAAAAGTGTTGGATAAGGGATATGTATCTGCCGATCTCTTAAAAAAATTAGGGGATTCCTATTACTTTAATGCGGACTACCAAGAGGCGTCCAATACCTATAAAAAGCTGGTAGATGGTTATGCTGCCGATATTGGTCCTGAGTATTATTTTAGATATGCACAGACCTTGAAATCTTTGGGTGATTATGATGGTTCAAATGGGATAATGGAGAAATTTACCCAGATAACATCAGATGATTTTAGGGCAATGGCCTATAAAGGGGAAGAGAATTATTTGGAAGAAATACGGAAGAATTCAGGTAGGTACGACTTGGAAAACTTTGATTACAATTCAACCTATTCTGATTTTGCGCCGTCATTTTATAAGGAGGGGCTTATATTTTCGTCAGATCGGGATACTGGAAATTTGGCAAGATATAGACATACCTGGAATTCCAAAGATTTTTTAGACCTATATAAGGTGAATGCAGATAGCGTTTCCTCAGGCAGGGTTGCTAAGATAGGTGAAGATGTAAATACACGATTACATGAATCAACGTCGGCTACAACTAAAGATGGGAGCACGCTTTATTTTACTAGAAATAATATTATAGAAGGTAAATATATAAAAGATGATGAAGGAGTAATCAGGCTTAAGATTTTTCGTGCGGTTTTGATTGATGGAATTTGGTCTAATATTGAAGAATTACCGTTCAATGGCGACAACTATTCTGTTGCTAATCCGGCACTAAGTCCAGACGAAAAGACATTGTATTTTGCATCGGATATGCCGGGCACTTTAGGTGAATCTGATATTTTCAAGGTAAGAATTAACTCGGATAGGACTTTTGGAACCCCAGTTAATCTAGGTAATAACATAAATACAGAAGCTAGGGAAACTTTTCCTTTTATTACGAATGAAGAAATATTATATATGTCTTCTGATGGACATCCCGGTCTAGGCGGATTGGATGTTTTCGCTACCAAGATCAAATTTGGAAAATATGATGGTGCGGTGGTAAATGTAGGTGAGCCTATAAATAGTAAAATGGATGACTTCACATTCATATTTAATGAAGAATCGCGTAAAGGATATTTTGCTTCTAACCGGACAGAAGGAATGGGATCGGATGATATTTACGGTTTTATTGAGCATACCCCATTAAAACTCGAATGTATTCAAGAAGTTTCTGGTACGGTAAGGGATAAAATATCAAACGAAGTTTTAGTCGGCGCGACAGTTAAAGTCATTGATGAAGACAATGAGGAAATCCTAACTACGGTAACAGATTCTGAGGGTAGATATAGTCTTTCCCTGGATTGCAACAAAGGTAATTTCGTAAGAGCTTTGATGCAAGGTTATGTGCCTTCTGAGGAATATTTGGGAAAATCTGATGGCAAACCCAACATAATCGATTTCTATTTAGAACGGGATATGGTAACTGCAGGTTTTGGTGATGATTTGGCAAAATTATTGCAATTAAGTACCATATATTTTGACTTTGATAAGTACAATATCCGTAAAGACTCCGAAATTGAAGTGCAAAAGGTAATTGCGGCTATGGAAAAATACCCTAGCCTCAAAATTAAGGTAAACTCACACACAGATAGTAGAGGTCCAGATGCGTACAATCTATTTCTGTCTCAAAAAAGAGCGGAATCTACTGTAAATTATATGATTTCTAAGGGTATAACCCAAGATAGGCTTAAAGGAGAAGGTTTTGGGGAGATAAAATTAATTAATCGCTGTGCCAATGGGGTAAGATGTTCGGCCAAGGAACACGAATTTAACCGGAGGTCAGAATTTATTATTTTAGAATAAGATAACTAACTGTATATATAAGGAGAGCACCTATTTTAATGGGTGCTCTTTTCGTTTTTGGTACTCTGAAATAACCTATTTTTACTGGGTTTATCGTTTAAATGCACTGCTCCCAAAGTAAGAAACACCAAGATTCATACAGTTCACTTCTTAAATTCCTTGTTATACAACATTTGTTGTCTTAAGAAATGCAATCACGGTATTTTTATAAAAATTTAACCAAAGGAATGCAAATGCAACTTTTAAAAAAGAATTTTTTATTTCTTTTTCTTATGCTTTTGGGGTATATGGGAATGGCACAGGATACCTTCTCGGATACTTTTAGTTCCGTGTCCTATTCAAATAACAATGGTACCCAAAATTTTTCTGGGAATTGGAACGAGATTAATGATAATAATAGTCCTAGTAATGGGAGAATCCGGATTACTGGTAATGAACTACGATTTGAGGATATTTCGCGGAACAATCGAAGAATTGAAAGATCTGCAGATTTAACCGGTGCCGCTAGTGCTGTATTATCCTTGGATTGGAGGACTTCGGGGCTTGATGGTTCAGGGACTGTCAATAGTGAACAATTAGACCTTCAGGTTTCATCCGACGGAATTAGTTTTACAACTATAGGAATCTTCACAGGCTCACAGAGTGGTTCTTTTAGTCAAGATATTTCAGCTTACATATCAGCTAATACAACAATTAGACTGATTAACGTGAGTACATGGCAATATGGAGATTGGGAAAGTGGGGAATATGTATATATAGATGATGTTCAAATTTCGGCTGTTTTTAGTCCGTTGATTAATATTGATGATGTTTCGGTCAATGAAAATGCTGGAACAGCCACATTTACAGCTACACATACTGGATTAAATACTTCTGGTGCCTTTACCGTAAACTATCAAACGGTAAACGGCACAGCATTGTCCGGTACACATTACACATCTAGTACCGGCACGCTTAGTTTTAATGGAACAGTTGGCGATACCGAACAAATAACGGTCCCTATTATAGATAATAGTCTTTATGACGGTGATAAAGCCTTTACAGTCGAATTTACATCGGTTTCCGATGTTTCTGTGGATATTTCGGATACGGCAACAGGTACAATTGTAGACGATGAAGTGGTTTTAGCAAATACACCTTTGACTTTATTCGAAGAGTTGGATGGGTATATGGATTATACATCAACTGGGGGAACATTGAGGACCTCACCAAATACGGGTAATCCTTGTGCAATCACCACTAGTTCATCAAATACATTATCTTCTCCAATACCTGCTGCAGGAACAATTGAAAAGGCAATTTTATACTGGGCACATTCCAATGCAACTATGGACACCCAAGTAACTTTTGAGGGTACTACTATCAATGCTGAACTTGTATATATGACAACGCTTACCACACGTACTTTTCACGGGTATTATGCTGATGTCACAGGTCTTGTTAATGGTATTGCCAATCCTTCGACCAATGTATATGATTTTTCAGGGCTTACAGTAGACACTTCAAGCACGTACTGTAATTCAGCAACAGTATTGGGCGGGTGGTCCTTAATGATTTTTTATTCTGATACGAGTCTCCCAGCATCAACAATCAACCTGTACCAGGGTTTTGATGGTAATAGCAATTCCTCTTCAACATTTACATTAAGCGGATTTTATGCTATTGGATCAACAGGATCTAAAACAACGGCACTTTCTTGGGAAGGGGATCAGACTTTGGCAAACAATGAATCACTACAATTTACGACGCCTTCTTCGGGGACCAATAATTTGGCAGGTGATGGTGATAATAATGGAATCACAGTTAATAATCCGTTCAATTCGACGAATTTTGATAATACGATACTTCCCAATGTGAACAATACAACAACCTATGGGGTTGATCTGGATACCTATGATGTATCCGCTTTTATTTTGCCAGGCGAGACGAGTGCAACTACCCAAGTTAATGTAGGTCAGGATTTTGTCATTATGAACGCTGTGGTATTAAAAGTACCCTCGAACTTAGTTACAGGGAGGGTTTTTGAAGATGTTAATTATGGTGGTGGAGCAGGTAGAAATTATGCCAGTGCTTCAGGAGTAGGGCTTTCTGGTGCTACTGTAGAACTCTACGATACCGTAGGAACCTTGATAGATACCCAAACAACGGATGCAGCAGGAACTTATGTCTTTGCTGGGATGATAAACGGTACCTACAGCATACGCATAGTAAGCAGCAGTGTAAATTCTTCAAGACCAGGAGGAAGTGGCTGCGGTAGTTGTTTGCCTGTGCAAACATTTAAAACCGAATATATTGCGAGTGCTTTGGTGGAACGACCCAATGAAGTAGGGGGTGCAAATCCGTCTGCTGCAGATACTGGAGTCGGTGTATTGACAGGTGCTCAAACAATAGGGGCGGCCACAATTTTCAATGAAGGTGTTGCAGGGCTTGATTTTGGGTTCAATTTTAATGCCATTGTAAATACCAATGAAGATGGCCAAGGCTCCTTGGAACAGTTTATCGTGAATTCCAATGAAATAGGGGGAACTGGCCTGGACATTGAGGCCAACGCCATTTTTGACCCAGCGGCAGGTGATGATACTTCAGTATTTATGATTCCGTCTACGGGCGATCCTTTGGGTAGAACCGCGGATACTAATTATGCAAGTGGCATATTTGATATTACGATTTCAAACGGTAATCCTTTAACAGCAATAACAGGTTCGACCACTATAATTGATGGAAGAACGCAAACCGCCTATTCAGGTGATAGCAATTCTGGAACGGTGGGTTCTGGAGGAACATCAGTAGGTATTTCTGCCAATATATTACCAAATTATGACCTTCCCGAAATTCAAGTAAATCGAAGCAATGGCGATGTGATTAAAACACAGGGCGATAATGTTGAAATTCGAAATATAGCCGTTCACGGAAACAATAATTCAGCAATCCGAGTTGAAGGAGGCTCTATTACAATTACGAACGCGCTTATCGGTGTAACTGCACAAGGTATTAGCGGAGGTAATAAAGATTATGGGATAGAAATTATCGGAGGAACTGCTTTAATAGATGGAAATTATATTGCTACCAATACAACTGCGGGAATCCTAATCAATGGGGGAACAGCTACTATTATACAAAACAATCATGTTACTACAAATGGGGGTACTTCTTGTGCCGATAATATTACCATACAGAGTGGTTCAGGAATCATAATTCAACAAAATTTAATAGAGAATGCAGCTTCCTTAGGGATAGATGGCGATGGTATTAGCGGAGACATAACTATCACCGAAAATACCATAACCGGTTCTGGACAGGATGGAGGGACCTGCAGTGGCAACATTGAAAATGCAGGTATTCTTTTAGATGGCGATAACTCAACTATTTCAGGTAATATTATTGCCACAAATGGAGGTCCAGGCATAGTACTTGCTGGTGGAAATACCTCAGGAAACCTTATTTCCCAAAATTCTATCTATTCTAACGGCACAACTGCTGATGCGTTAGGAATTGATTTAGATTCAAGTGACAAGGTAGGGGATGGTGTTACGTTAAATGATAATGGAGACTCAGATAATGGACCCAACGGGGGTCTCAATTTCCCTATTATTACAGTTGCATATGTAACAGGCAGCAATTTAGTTGTTAAAGGCTGGGCAAGACCTGGCGCAACCATAGAACTATTTTTAACCGATGTAAATGAGGGCACGGCAACAATAGGCGATAACGAATTGGGGTTATTTACAGATTATGGCGAAGGGCAAGTGTATCTAGGTACAGCTAATGAAGGCAGTGGGTCTGACTTAGCGGCCGGTACCTCTTCGTATACCGATGTCGATGGTAATACCGATAATACCAATCTGTTTGAGTTTAGTATTCCTGTAGTTTCAGGAATAGCAATTGGGGATTATATCACCGCAACAGCAACTATCTCAAATTCTACCTCAGAGTTTTCTCCTTTTAGCATTTTAAAGGTGAGAACTATAATCACCAATCGAAGAATAACGTATCGAGTTAATGGGAATTAGCATTATTTTTTAAGTTTATTGGACTAATTCGGCTTTTAATTAATTCAGATAATTCTTATGCAGATTATTGATTTTTAAAACATTAGTCCATTTCCATTGAAAGCTAAAAACGACAAAACATCTTATTATTAAGTGTTTGTATTACTTTTTAACGCCTTCACAACAATAATTTTCCTTGCTTTAAATAGCAGTTAACTTTGCATTGAAATTTCAACTTTAAGCTTTTTTAGTGTTGGACTCTTTCGAAGATAATGCTTAGTAACTTCTAAATGTATAGCCACTTGTTGCGTAAGATAGTGCTCTTTCTGTTTTTGGGGTCTTGCATTTTCGTTAATGCACAGACCACCATCACATCTCAAGTTTCTACAGGTAATGATGATGCGGAAGAGCGGGTTTCAGACGGAAATATGGGTCTTACCAGTTCCGATTTGGAATTGACCAGTGACGGCGGAACAAACCAATTGATAGGTATTCGTTTCCAAAATATTGGCATACCACAAGGAACCACTATATTGAGTGCCAGTATTCAATTCACTACAGATGAAACAAACTCCGGAAGTACGTCGGTTACTGTAAGGGGAGAAGATACAGATAATGCCTCAGGTTTTTCAGGAGCTAATAGCAATATATCCAATAGAACCTTGACTACTGCATCCGTAGGATGGAATAGCATTCCGGCTTGGAATACGGTAGGTCAATCGGGTACGAACCAGCAAACACCTGACCTAACGAGTATTGTACAAGAAATTGTGAATAGAGGGGGCTGGAACAGTGGTAACTCTATGGCCTTTGTTGTTAATGGATCAGGCGAGCGAACGGCCGAGTCTTACAATGGGAGCGCCGGGCAAGCAGCTGTTTTGACCATCATGGCTGATTTCACCCCGGTTCCGATGCCAACATTGCCAACGATAATACCAAACACGAACAGAGGGCTTCCTTTTATTTATTTCATGGCTGATAATAGATCTGAATTATATTCTGTGGCTCCAGATCCCACCGCATCGCCGTTACCATCTCCAACCATTACCAATACAACCTTTGGAGGGAGTCCTATAACATTCTCAGGTGAAGGAGGAGGATATAGATCAACTGATAGACAAGTCTATGTATTTCAAGGAGGGGAACCAACAGCTACATCCGATATGTATTCAATTGATCCTACTACGGGTGTCACCACCTTGGTAAAGACCAATATTGTATCGGGTCATGTTGAGGGAGCGGAATTTTGGATCAATACTACAACAGGCGAGGAAGTTATGGTAATTATATATCAAAATGGAACTAGCGGGGGAGCTAATAGGATTATGGCCATAAACCCCAATGTAAATGGCGCTATTCCCGCATGGTCGCCCTATAATGGTTATCCTATAGCGTTATCTGGGGCAAGAACTACGGCAGACGGTATTTCCTGGAACCCAGGAACGGCAGAGTTTTACATACAGAATGATAATAATGTTGATTACTACACATTAGACATTACAACTGGTGTAACATCCTACGCCTTTACTACTTCTCTGGCTATCGATGGGGAGGGTATTACGTATGCCAGTGATGGAACAAATTATATTGAAGACGAAAACGTCGCCGGACAGGGGCGAACCATTTTTATTGTTGATACTTCTACGGGTAATTTAATTCCAGCAGCCCAATTGGGGAGTACGGGAGACGTAGAATCAATAATGGGAAACCTTGGTACAAGGAACGACGCTGGTGATGCACCTTCATCCTATGGCTATGCAGCTCATATCCTTCCAGTACTGGTCGCTACTCCTTTATCAATTTATATGGGAACTACTGCTCCCGATAGCGAGGATCCCTTTGTAAATTTTAGTATTGGTAATAATGACGATAACAACGGAGATGATGAAGATGGAGTTACTAGTGGTGGAATAGACTTTAGTGGTCAGGTAATGGACAGGGGACAAATTAAGATTATTAATGTCACGACCAATGGTACTGGTGTACTTAACGCCTGGATAGATTTTAACAGGGATGGTGATTTTGACGATTCAGGGGAACAAATAGCCGCGGATGTAGCTCCTACCGGAGGTGTGATCACATTAAACGTAACTACTCCGGCTACTGCATCAATCGGCACCTCCTATGCAAGGTTCAGATATTCTTCAGAGACAGGGTTGGTTTCGGGGAATTCCGAGGCAATGGACGGGGAAGTGGAGGACTACCAAATACTTATTCAGGATGATACCGCATGCCCTCCGGGCAGTACTTTGTTTGAAACAACCACGACATCCAGTGTATATGCCACTTCAGTAATTTATAATAAAAAAGTTAAAGATCCGGCTAATGCTCTTGGTAATGATGATTCTACACTGGCCAGATTTAAGGATGAAGAAGATGAAATGCATTTGGAGATGGGTCAAATTATTAGTTCAGGCGTTTCCGTAACAGTCAATGGGCAGGATGGCGATGATTTTGATGTGTGGGTATCCTCAAGTGCAACGGGACCATGGACACAAGTGGGGAATAATATAGAATTGGATTATACTTTTATTTCGCCAATTGACTGGTTATATATTCGGTTCAAACAAGCTTTTGATGGCCCTAACTATTACATTAGTTACGTGGAGGCGAGTGCAACTACCACGACCACTAGCTGTGTTCCGGATGTTGACAATGACGGTACCCCGGATACAATTGATCTGGACAATGATAACGATGGCCTTCCTGATTCGGAAGAAGCCAATGGAAATCAACCCTATGGGGATGAAGACGGGGATGGAATACTCAATGGAGTAGATACAACGGATAATGGCAACGGTGGGGACGGATCAACGACCAACTATTCCGATGCTAATAGTGATGGAATACCTGATATTTATGATTTGGATCTGGATGGCGTTCCCAATCATTTGGATCTGGATTCGGACAATGATGGAATTTATGATGCTGTGGAAGCCGGCCATGGACAATCACATACTAATGGATTGGTCATTAGCGGCTATGGGGCCAATGGTTTGGCGAATAATGTCGAAACCGCGCTCGAAAGTGGTATAATAAACTATACCATTTCTAATACTGATGGGGCTACCAACCCAGATTATTTAGACTTGGACAGTGATGACGACTCATGTAACGATGTAAATGAGGCTGGGTATACAGATGATAATACTGATGGCCTGCTTGGGCCATTACCATTAACCGTTGATGTAAACGGTTTGGTAACTTCTGGCATAAATGGGTACACCACTCCCGTGGATGCCAATACTAATTCAACTTTTGATTTTCAGGAAATAGGGACAGCACCATCAATAAGTTCACAGCCTTCAAATGTTTCAACTTGTCCGGGTTGTAACGCTTCTTTTACAGTAAGTACTGCAAACGCGGACACCTATCAATGGCAACTATTCAATGGTACTATTTGGGTAGATTTGACAGATACTGGAATCCATGGCGGGACTACAACAAATACACTTACAATTACAAATGCTACAACTGCAGAAAACGGAAATCAGTATAGGGTAATTACCTCTAATACAGTTTACATATGTAGTTCTGAAACGTCAAATACGGCCATTTTGACCCTTCAGGTTAACACCGTAATTACGAACAGAAGAATAACCTACAGGGTCAATAAAAATTAATTGTTTATTTACTTTCTACTACTCTTGCAAGTGTTTATCTGTAGGGCATAATCGATGAAACAACAAGTCTTAAGAGTTAAATGTCACATTCCTTGTAATTCACAACAATATTTTTTTTTGCTTACCTAATAGCTCGATTTTTATAAAATCTTAAACTGTAACCACTTGATTATAAGTTGTTACAGTTGAAAAAAATAACCATGGGAAGTAATTCT
>RCND010000269.1_pt1 | contig 29353 bp, 30 predicted proteins | sample 2041351 | NCBI WGS metagenome assembly RCND01 (sample SAMN09708230, study PRJNA481090) | Marine sediment metagenome, whole genome shotgun sequencing project. | biome: marine sediment; feature: ocean; material: sediment; isolation source: Sewage treatment plant 12B marine sediment (STP12B) ... | reverse complement strand
GCCGTGTGCAAACCGGGTGCGATCCTTGCCTCCAACACCTCCTATCTGGACGTGGACGAGATTGCAGCGGCGACCTCGCGCCCGCAGGATGTGATCGGGCTGCACTTTTTCTCGCCCGCGCATGTAATGAAACTGCTTGAGGTTGTCGTGGCTGAAAAAACTGCAGTTGACGTGGTTGCGACTGGGTTCGCGCTGGGCAAACGCTTGGGTAAAATTTCCGTGCGTGCGGGTGTTTGTGACGGATTTATCGGCAACCGCATTCTGGCGGTCTACCGTACAGCGGCAGACCACATGGTTCTGGACGGTGCTTCGCCCTACCAGATTGACAAGGCGCTCACCGACTTCGGCTTTGCCATGGGGCCTTTCGCCGTGGCCGACCTTGCAGGTCTCGACATCGGCTGGATGACCCGCAAACGCAAAGCTCCCGACCGTCACCCTGACGAACGTGTGCCGACCTACATCGACAAGCTGTGCGAACAAGGTCATTTCGGGCGCAAGACGGGCGAGGGGTACTACCTTTATGAAGCGGGCAGCCGCGCCTCCGTGCCGAATCCGAAAATCTCTGAGTTCATCGCCGCTGAACAGGCTGAATTGAAAATAACGCCACGTGATTTCAGTGATGAGGAGATTGTCAGGCGCTATATGTGTGCCATGGTGAATGAAGCTGCGAAGGTCGTGGAGGAGGGCATCGCCCGACGCCCTGCCGATGTGGATATGGTGCTGCTGTTTGGTTATGGCTTCCCGCGCTATTGGGGCGGTCCGCTGAAATGGGCTGACCTGCAAGGGCTGGATACGGTGCTGGCCGATATCGAGCGCTTTGCGGCCGAGGATGCATGGTTCTGGAAACCGGCAGCTTTGTTGCAACAGCTTGTGATGAGCGGTGGCAGCTTTGATGATTTGAACCGCGCTCCGGCTAAGTGAAGCCCGAGTGCAACCGATAGATTGATGGAGAGGATTCGAAAATGGACCTGAGCTATTCTAACGAAGAGATCGCCTTTCGCGATGAAGTACGTGGGTTTTTGGCTGAAAAAGTCACGCCAGACATGCAGGACAAAGTGCGCGGTAAGGGCGAGTTGACCAAGGCTGACATGGAAAACTGGCACGCGATCCTCAATGCCAAAGGGTGGCTTGCCCCCAACTGGCCAGCGGAGTTTGGTGGCGCTGAATGGAATGCTGTGCAAAAGCACATCTTCGAGGAAGAGGCCGCCTCCGTTGCCGCCCCGCGCATTGTGCCGTTCGGTTTGGGTATGCTGGCGCCCGTGCTGCAAAAATTCGGCTCGAAAGAGCAAAACGATTACTGGCTGCCGCGCATCCTTTCGGGTGAGGATTGGTGGTGTCAGGGATATTCAGAGCCGGGCGCGGGGTCTGACCTTGCCTCTCTGAAAACCACTGCCGTCAAGAACGAGGCGGGGACGCATTACACCGTTAACGGCCAAAAGACTTGGACCACATTGGGCCAGCACGCCAACATGATCTTCTGCCTTGTGCGCACGGACAAGGACGTGAAGCAGCAAGAGGGCATTTCTTTCCTGCTCATCGACATGGATACGCCGGGCATCGAAGTGCGCCCGATCATCCTGCTGGACGGCACGCCCGAGGTAAACGAGGTCTGGTTCACGGATGTCGAAGTGCCCGTTGAGAACCTTGTTGGCAAAGAGAACGAGGGCTGGACTTACGCCAAATATCTGCTGACACATGAGCGCACGAACATTGCGGGCGTTGGCTTTAGCCAAGCGGGTCTTGCCTCGGTCAAACGGTTGGCAAAAGCCGAGATGGCGGGCGGCAAACCCCTCATTGAGAACCCGCTTTTTGCAGCACGTGTGGCGCAGGTCGAAATTGATCTGATGGCCATGTCTACGACAAACATGCGCATCGTTTCAAAGGCGGCGGCAGGCACTGCACCCGGGGTGGAAAGCTCCATGCTCAAGGTCAAAGGCACGATCATCCGGCAGGAGATCAACGATCTGGCGCGCCGCGCGGCAGGTGTCTATGCGGCGCCGTTTGCATCCGAGGCCGTTGAAGGAACCAATACTATGATCCCCGATCCCAACGGTGCAGGTCCGGTCGCGGCCAAGTATTTTAACAACCGTAAATTGTCGATCTTCGGGGGATCAAATGAGATCCAGCGCGGGATTATCGCAAAAGTCACGATGGGAAGCTGAGCACATGAATTTTGATCTGACCGAAGAGCGGCAAATGCTGCAAGACACGCTACGCCGCTTCCTGCGGGACCGCTATGACACGGCGACGCGCAACAAAATTCTTGAGAGTGACAGCGGCATGTCCTCCAAGATTTGGGCCGAGTTGGCCGAATTGGGCGTCATCGGCGCACTGTTCACCGAAGAGCAGGGCGGCTTTGGCGGCAAAGGCTTTGACATCGCTGTGGTATTTGAAGAACTGGGCCGCGCGGGTGTGGTGGAGCCTTTCCTTGATACGGCAGTACTGGCCGGTGGCCTGATTGCGGATCTGGGCAATGACGACCAACAGGCCCATGTCGAGAGCATCATCGACGGAAGCCTGCAACTGGCGTTTGCCCATGGCGAACCTGCCAGCCGCTATGACCTGACCCGCGTGAGCACCGCCGCGACTGAGAAGGGTGACGAGATCATCCTCAATGGCCGCAAAGCTGTGGTCGTGAACGCCGAAGCCGCTGATATGCTGGTTGTGTCTGCACGTGAGAGCGGTGCGCAGGATGATGCGGATGGTATCTCGCTGTTCTTGGTACCCAAAGATGCAAAAGGCCTAACCGTTCAGGGCTATGCTCTGCTTGCGGGTGGCCGCGCTGCCGAAGTGACATTGGACGATGTGGCTGTTTCTGCCTCTGCGCGCCTTGGTGCGGCTGGTAAAGCGGCGGATGCAATCGAAGCGCGGATTGCTGCGGCAAACGTGGCCCAAACCGCCGAGACATTGGGCGCGATGGAGACGGCTTGTTACTTGACCAAAGACTACCTCGGCACGCGCAAACAGTTTGGCCGTCCGATTGGTACGTTCCAGGCACTTGCCCACCGCTTCTCCGATCTGTTGATCGAGATGGAGCAGGCGCGCTCTGCCGTGATTCTTGTCGCGGGACACCTTGAGGCGGATCGTGGGACACGCGAGCGGCATGTCTCGGCAGCAAAGAACCTGATTGGTCGTGTGGGCCGTCTGGTGGGTGAAGAATCCATCCAACTGCACGGCGGTATTGCCATGACGCAGGAGTACGAGCTGGCACATATCGCCAAACGTATCATCATGGCCGATCACCGCTTTGGCGATGTGGACCATCATCTGGAGCGGTTTATTGCCCTCGCTGCAGCCTAAAGAAGAGGCCGGTTTCATCTATGGTGAGACCGGCACCCAGCGCCTTGTCGGATATGTCGTTGATGTGCGCGATCCTGTGCACGGGCGCTGCTATCTGGATGTGACCGACGATCATCTCAACCGCCATGGTGTATTGCACGGCGGTATTGCGGTGACTGTGCTCGATAACGCATGCGGGACGACGGGATCGCTGACCGTGGACTCCACTGGGAGGGCGCCGTTCCTGACCGTCTCGATGAACACGCAGTTTGTAGGGTCTGGCAAACGCGGGCGTATGACGGCGACGGGTACTGTGACGGGCGGTGGGCGCAGCCTGCTGTTCATCAGCGCCGAGTTGCGCCATGAAGACGGCACATTGGTGGCCACATCAACGGGCGTGTTCAAACGCGTCCCGCAAGACAAACTTGGATAACGGAGACGCAAACATGGGCGCACGATTAGAGGATGCAGGCGACCGCCTGATCATCTGGAACGGCAACACCGACAAACGCGGCGCACTCTCGCCCGAACTGTACGAGTGCATCATGAAAGCCTGCGCGATGGCGAGTGAACGGCGCATCCGGTCGATTATCCTGACTGCCGAGGGGCCGTTCTTTTGTGCAGGTGGCGACCTTAACCAACTGATCAAAAGCCAAGGCATGCCAGCGGACCAGCGCACCGCGCGGATTGATGGCTTACACGACGTGATCCGCGCAATGCGTGCCTGTCCGGTGCCGATTATTGCCGCCGTTGAGGGGGGGGCTGCGGGCGCTGGTCTCAGCTTCGCACTGGCGTGTGATATTATTGTAGCCGCGAAGGGTGCCAAGTTTGTGGCAGCTTATGTGAAAGCTGGATTGGTCCCCGATGGAGGCCTGACCGCGCATCTGGCGCGTGCTCTGCCACGTCAGCTCTCTATGGAAATGTGCATGCTTGCGCAGCCTGTGCTGGCCGAGCGGATGCATGATCTGGCGGTGGTAAATGCGCTCACGGAAGCTGGCGGCACGATGGATGTCGCGCGCGCGTATGCGGACCGCTTTGCCGAGGGTCCACGGGATGCGCAAGCCGCGATCCGTAAGATGGTCGCCGCCGCTTATGATGCGACAGAGGCGGAGCAGCTTGATCACGAGCGTGACGCGATGGGCCATGCCACTGGCGCGCCTGAAGCGGCCGAAGGCATCGCGGCATTTTTGGAAAAACGCAAACCCAACTACAGCTAATATTGGCGGTTGAGTGGGGATGATCTGGGAGGATGTTGCATGGCACGTGTTGAAGAGTTTCTAAGAGATCGCGTTGAGGCAGCACCTGACAGCACTGCACTAAGCGATTCTAGCGGCGTGCGTTGGAGTTATGCCGAGTTCGACCGTGCGAGTGATGATCTGGCTGCGGCGTTGCGCAGCGCTGGAGTGCAGCCCACCGACCGCGTCCTGCTGCTGGTTGAGAACTGTGCTGCTGCGGTGGCCGCACTGCACGCTGCGTGGAAGATTGGTGCAGTGATCATTCCGTTTAATGCGCGCCAGACGGAAGGTGAGGTCGCCAAGGTTCTCAACCATGCCACCCCAGCTGCGATTTTGATGACATCGCATGTATCCCCTGATGCGGCGGTGCACGCTACACGTATGGGCGCGTCCGAGATTACAGGTGCGTTCGGCACGATGATGCTGGCCAAAGCGACGTCAGACCCCGACGCGGATTTGGAAGATGTCGCGGTGCTGCTCTACACCACGGGCACCACGGGCGATCCGAAAGGCGTTATGCTGATGCATGATGGTATTCGCTTTGGTGGCATGGCCTCCAGTAAACTGCGCAAGATGACGCCAGATGATGTGGTCTACGGCGTGCTCCCCATGAGCCATGTGTTCGGGCTTATCTCTGTCCTGACGGGCGCGTGTTATACTGGCGCGCATGTACAGATCGAGGCGCGGTTTTCAGCGCAAAAGCTCTATGATGCCGCCATGGGCGGGATCACAATCATCCCTGCCGTGCCGCAAATGCACGCGATGGTCATGCAATACACCAAAGAGCAGGGGATGGAGCGTTTGGGCGCGCCTGCGCTGCGCTATGTCTCCTCCGGTGGTGCGCCGCTTGATCCCGCATGGAAACGCAAGGCGGAAGCGTTTTATGAGCTGCCGTTGCAAAACGGGTTTGGCATGACGGAGACGTCCTCGGGCGCATCTGCCACGAACAATCCCATCGGCTCACCAGATATCTCTGTTGGTCCTGTGACACCCGGTACAGAGGCGATGATTGACGCAGATGCCCCCGGTGGCAATGGCGTGGACGAGGGCGAAGTGTTGGTGCGTGGCCCGCATATCATGAAGGGTTACTACCGCAACGAGGCGGCGACGGCTGCTGTGTTTGCAGGAGACGGATGGATGCGTACGGGCGACCTTGGCAAGATTGATGCGCACAACAAATTGCACATCCTGGGCCGCTCCAAGGAGTTGATCATCCACGGTGGGTTCAATGTCTATCCGCCCGAGGTTGAGGCCGCACTCAATGACCATCCGCAGGTGATACAGTCGGCTGTGGTAGGGCGTACGAAGGATGGTGATGAAGAAGTGTTGGCCTTCGTTCAGGTGTCAGACACGGACCGACCCGACATCAATGATCTGCGCGCGTTCGTCAAAGAGCGTTTGGCGGGGTATAAGCGGCCAAAGCATATCGTCCTTGCGACCGCGCTCCCCGCCGCGCCGACGGGGAAGCTGCTCAAGCATAAAATGATTGAAGTCTTGGGTGCAGAGCTGCCCTAAAGGCGCTTTGCTGCCTCAGACGTAAACCCCTGCGGCGGCTTCGCGGATTGCGCGGATGTTGGTGCCGTAAGGGGATGGATCAGAGACCGAACCGCCTTTGAACACGGCGGAGCCTGCGACCAGCACATCCGCACCAGCACCCGCCACGATGGGCGCGGTTCTGGGGTCCACACCGCCGTCGATCTCGATATGAACGGGCCGATCCCCGATCATGGCGCGCAGGGTTTTGATTTTATCGCTCATATCGATGAATTTTTGACCACCAAAACCGGGGTTCACGGTCATCACACAGATCAGGTCGGTAAGGTCGAGCAATTCGGCAACTGCTGACGCTGGTGTGCCGGGATTGAGGGCGACACCCGCTTTGGCTCCTGTTGCGCGGATCGCTTGGAGCGTGCGGTGGATGTGGGGTGTGGCCTCGACGTGGGCTGTGATGAAATCGGCCCCCGCGTTTGCGAAATCCTCGATATAGGCATCCACGGGCGAGATCATCAGATGAACGTCCATGATCCCTTTGATATGGGGCCGGATCGCGGCGCAAGTGGCAGCACCAAATGTGATGTTCGGCACAAAATGCCCGTCCATCACATCGACGTGGATCCAGTCAGCGCCTTGCGCCTCGACGGCGGCACATTCCGCACCAAAATTGGCGAAATCGGAGGCGAGGATGGAGGGAGCGATCTTGATTGAGCGGTCAAAGGACATGGGCGGCAGCCTTTCTTGAACAGGGTTGGTGCGGTCATAGCGGCTCGGGCCAGTCAGGGCAATCGGGCGTTGGGCCTGCTTGCTTGACTATTCGCGGGGGCCAAGGGCAAGCTGGGCGCAGATAACCTTTGGGGAGGAGAGAACATGACTATTCTGACACGTCGCCAGACATTGGCGGGGATCACGGCATCTGCGGCGGCTCTTGGCCTTGGCGCACCTGCAATCGCGCAAGGGCGCAAGATCACGCTAGGTGCACTGCGCTTTACCAGCCACTCCGGCACATTTGTGGCGCTGGAACGGGAGTATTTCAAAGAGGCCGGTCTGGACGTGGAAGTGAAGTTTTTCCAAGCAGCCCAACCTATGGCTGTTGCGATTGCCTCGGGTGATGTGGATTATGCGGTGACTGCGATTTCAGGTGGTCTGGTCTCGCTCGCTGACAAAGGCGCAATCAAAGTGATCGGCGGGGCATTGCAGGAAGAAGCGGGCATTGACGGGCAGAAATTTCTTGTCTCCGATGCAGCCTTCAAAGCGGGGATCACCGAACCGTCCAAGCTGGATGGCAAGTCCTACGGGATGACCACGGCAGGCTCGTCGTTCCACTACATGGGGTCCAAGATGGCTGCCGCTGAAGGGATCGAGCTGACATTTAAGCCGCTGCAAAAAGTCGGCGCAATCATTGGTGCGTTGAAGACGGGCCAGATTGATGCGTGGTCGATCGTGCCGCATATCGCCAAGCCGTTGGCGGGGTCCGGTGCAGTCCATATCATCGGCGATGTGGCGACATATTTGCCCGACTATCAGGTCACAACTGTCTTTACCTCCGCCAAGAATGCCGGCGAGGAAAAGCAGATGACGCAGGATTATCTGGCGGCCTATTCCAAGGGTGTTGCCGACTATAACGCGGCGATGATTGCCAAGGACGGAGGCGAGGACGGCGTAAATGCGATGGTCGATCTGATCCACAAATACGTCTACACGGATCGCCCGCGCGAAAAGGCGGCACCCTCGATCATCAATGGCACCATGCGCCTCAACGAGGGTGCGAAGATGAACGTGGCATCCGTGCGAGACCAGCTTGAGTGGTTCCAGTCTGAAGATCTGGTGGGCAAGGATATCCCGTTCGATGCGCTGGTGGATAGCTCTTATGTCGAGACGGTTGGCGCGTAATTTTAGCATAACAACAAGAGGGCGGGGCGTGCTGCGTCCCGCTTTTGTTTTTGGAGGATTGCGATGTTTTTTATCAGATGCGGTGGCCTGATTTCATGGTTACTTGTTTTGCTGGGATTGCTCCACACAGCGGCGGGAGTTTTTGTCACCTTCTCGACAAGTGACATTGAGATGCCTGCAGCTGTGGCAAGCCATCTCGCGTCTGTGACCTCTGGTGATGCGATCATCGAGGGGGTGATGGTATTTGCTGCTGGCATTGTGATGGGCTTGTTGGTGCAAATCGCGAAGGGCGTGAGGTTTGACTAAGGACTTGCCGTGGATCTGAAGCTGGATGCTGTGACGCACCGATACGGCGAGACAGAAGTGTTGCGTGATGTGTCGCTGGATATTCCCTCAGGGCGGATCACCTGCATCGTGGGACCGTCAGGCTGTGGGAAATCGACTTTGCTGCGGTTGCTTGGCGGTTTGGAGCAGCCCACGCAAGGGGCAGTGCTTCAGGTGGGCGCGCCGCCCGAGGGGTGCCTTAACGCGCTCACTTATATCTTTCAGGATTTTGCATTGCTGCCTTGGCGCACGGTCGAGGGGAATGTGGCATTGGTGCTGGAGGATCATAAGCTGGCCAATCAGCCCGCGATCATTGCTGATGTTCTGGCCCGCACCCGGCTGACGGATTTTGCAGGGGCGCTGCCAAAGCAACTGTCAGGCGGTATGAAGCAGCGTGTGGCGATTGCACGCGCGCTGGCCGTGAACCCTGCGGTCATGCTGATGGACGAGCCGCTGAGCGCGTTGGACAGTCAGACGCGCGAATTGCTCATGGATGATCTGGTGGGCCTGTGGACGCGGACACCTTTCACTGCAGTTTATGTGACCCACAATCTGGCGGAAGCCGTGCGGCTGGGGCACCGGATTGTTGTGCTGTCGCGCCGTCCTGGCGAGGTGCGCGAGATTGTTGAAATTGAGACCCCGCTAGAGAGTCGCACCCATGGAGATCCCGCGCTGGATGCGCAACAAAAGCATCTCTGGGATTTGATGCGCGATGAAGCGGCGGCGGCGGATGCGGAGTTGCTTCATGTCTGATCGGGTGCCGTTCCGCGGAGGCGGCTTTGCTCCCATGCAGGTCCGCGGTCTCGGGTTGGCCGTATTCGTGCTGCTGATCGCCTTTGCGGAGTGGGGGACGCGGAGCGGGTTTATCTCGGCGCTGACGCTGCCGCGGCCTTCGGATGTGTTCGGCACATTTGTCGAGCTGTGGGAGAGTGGTCTGCTCTTTAAGCATCTTCTCCCGTCGCTCAGCCGATTGGCTGTCGGGGCAAGCATTGGTGCATTTCTTGGAATTTCCGTAGGCGTGATGATCGGGCTGTTTGGCTATGTGCGTGCAGGGCTTGTGCCACTGGTAGCTGCAATTTTTCCAATTCCCAAGATCGCCTTGCTGCCGCTGTTTGTGATCTGGTTCGGGATTGATGAGACGTCAAAATACGCGCTCATCGCCTTTGGCACCTTCACGCCGACTGTGGTGGCGACATATGCGGCGGTGGACAATGTTGACCGCACGCTGATCCGCATGGGCCAAAGTTTCGGCCTGTCGTGGTGGTCGATTGTGCGCAAAATTGTGCTACCTGGTGCGATGCCGGGGATTTTGTCAGGGCTGCGCATCTCGCTCACGATTGCAATTATCCTGCTGGTGGCTGCCGAAATGCTGGGCGCAGAATACGGCGTTGGCGCGTATATTCTGGAGGCGGGGAGCCTTTATGATCTGGAGCGTCTCTTTGCCGGTGTCGTGATCCTGTCGGTGCTGGGTGTGTTGTTGTCATGGGCGATTGGCCTGCTGGAACGGCGTGTTCTGCGCTGGCGTGTTTAGGACCGTTTCGGACATATAGGACATAGTTGTTGACCTAAGTTGAGACTCCATGCTCTGTACCCTTGAAACAGTTGTTCGGGGAGGAACGATGATGGATTGGCACCAGATTTTCGCAACACGCAATGACCGCATGAAAGCCAGCGAAATCCGCGAGCTGCTCAAGCTATTGGACCAACCGGATATCATCTCCTTTGCGGGCGGTATTCCTGATCCTGACCTCTTTCCAGCGGAAGCGTTCCAACAAGCCTTTGCCGATGCATTGACCCCCGAGAACCAAGCCACAGCATTGCAATACTCCGTCTCGGAGGGCTACGGCCCGCTGCGCGACTGGATCGTCGAGGAGATGGCGCGTCTTGGTATTCCGTGTACCCGCGATAACGTGCTGATCACGTCCGGCTCACAGCAAGCACTCGATTATCTCGGCAAACTCCTGCTTAGCCCCGGTGATACGGCGCTGGTCGGGTGGCCCACCTATCTGGGCGCATTGGGTGCATTTAACGCCTACGAGCCACGCTATGACCGTCTTGACCCTGAGACGAACCGCTCTGCCGCTGACTATGCCGAGGCGGCGGGCGAGGGGCGGGTAAAGTTTGCCTACATGTCCGTCGATTTTGCTAATCCGACGGGTAAGACCCTTGATGCGGCCATGCGGGAGCGCGTGATTGATCTGGCCGACGAACTGGACATTGCTGTGATTGAGGATGCCGCCTATCAAAGCTTGCGCTATGAAGGGGAGGCCCTTGCCCCCGTTCTTGCGCGAGAGATCGAGCGTAAGGGGGATATCAACGCCTGTCGTACGCTCTATTGCGGGAGCTTCTCCAAAACCCTCGCTCCCGGGTTGCGGGTGGGCTGGGTCTGTGGCGCGCAAGAGGTGATCAGCCAGCTTGTCTTGCTCAAGCAGGCGGCGGATTTGCACAGCTCTACGATCAACCAGATGGCGATTGCGACGGTGGCAAATGCGCAGTTCGACAGCCATGTGGCCAAGATAAAGGCAGCCTATAGCGCGCGGCGTGACCGGATGTTGACCGCCCTTGAGGCCCATATGCCTGAAGGTGTCACATGGACACGTCCTGAAGGCGGTATGTTCATCTGGCTAGAGCTCCCCAAACATATCAAAAGCGCCGACCTTCTGGCCCAATCGCTCAAGTCCGAGCGGGTGGCCTTTGTTCCGGGTCACGCCTTCTTTGCGGACGGCTCTGGCACCAATACGTTGCGCCTGAGCTTTAGTCGGACGGATGAGGCGACCATCGATGAAGGTATCGTGCGCCTTGGACGGCTGATTGCCGCTGCTGTTTGAGGGGGAGAGTGATTGAACCGGCAGGCCACTGCGCTTAGATACGGGGCTATGAACAAAACTCTCGCCCTGTTTCTGACCCTTGCTGCCGCGCCGCTGAGCGCACATCCGCATATCTTTGTGAACACAGGGCTCACGTTCTTGGTGGACGAGCAGAACCGCTTGACCCATGTGCAGGTCACATGGGAATATGATGAGCTTTATTCCCTGCTGGTTACCGAGGATATGGGCGTAGACAGCGACTATGATGGTGTGCTGACCCCCGCTGATACGGCGATGTTGACTGGTTTTGACATGCAGTGGGTTGAGGGCTTTAACGGTGATCTGGTTGGGGCATTAAACGGCGTGCCGCTGGGCTTGTCCCAACCTTCCGCCCCGACGGCGACCCTGCGCGATGGAAAAATCATCACGACACATCTGCGCGCGATCGCGGGGGCACCCGAGATAACAGGCCCGCTTAATTTCCTGCCCTATGACGGGACGTATTACACCGCTTACGAGGTTGATCTGCCCGTCACCGTACAAGGTGGCAAGGGGTGTAATGTCTCCATCAGCGCACCCGATATCGAAGGGGCGCTTGCGATGACAAAAGCCGAGCTTGGCGCGCTGCCGCTCGATTTTGATATGGAGGCGGCAGGCTTGGGCGATATTGGTCGCCGCTTTGCCACGGATGTCGTGATCAAATGCGCCGCGGGATAGGTCTGGCATTACTGCTGGCCTGTGCGATGCTGGCGTGGCTATGGATGAGTGGCGCATTCGAGCAGATGGCCGTCTGGGCTGCTGGAGAGCAAAGGAACTTCCAAAACGGTATCGCCCGCACGTTGCGTGCTTTGCGAGGCGGGGACACGGGAGCGTTCGCTTTGCTGATGACCAGCTGCTTTGCCTACGGTTTCTTCCATGCAATCGGTCCAGGTCATGGCAAGCTGTTGGTGGGGGGCTATGGCCTTGCACGTTCCGTTCCGATGCTGCGTCTCTCGATGATTGCGCTACTCTCCAGCCTTGGCCAAGCGGTCACGGCGATTGTGTTGGCATACGGCGGGCTATGGCTGCTGGGCGTCACGCGTGAGCGGATGGTTGGCGCCGCCGAGGACTGGCTTGCGCCTTTGAGCTATGCGCTCATTGCGGCGATCGGGCTTTGGCTGGTCTTGCGGGGGCTGGCGCGGCTCCGGCGCGCGCAGATTACACAGGGTCATAGTCATGAAGGTGGCACCGATACCTGCAACAGCTGCGGACATCGGCACGGCCCATCCCTTGACGAGGCAGAGACAGCGACCAGCCTGCGCGACGCGCTTGTTTTGATCGGTGGTATCGCAGTGCGGCCCTGCACGGGGGCGTTGTTTGTGCTCATCATTACGTGGCAAATGGGTATCCCTATCGCGGGTGTGGCGGGTGCTTTTGCGATGGCGCTGGGGACCGCATCAGTCACTATTTCCGTTGGGATTGCCGCCACCGGATTTCGCGGAGGCGTGATGCGCAGTCTGGCAAATGCAAGCGCGCTGACGTGGGTCATGCCCATGCTGGAAGTTGCTGCTGGCCTTGTTGTTGTTGTGCTTTCGGGCGCGCTTTTGGTCCGCTTGTTCTGATGGTTCTGGATGATACGGGCCGCATTATATTTGCCAGCGAAGCGATGGAGGCAATATTTAGAATGCGGACCATTGATTTTATGGCCTAATTTCGAAGACCTTGTAACGTCACGCGTCGGTGAGAGGCAATTTGCTCTGTGGATGCTCTTGGTGTGTTGGCGAATGGAGATCAATTGATGCTCTAGGTGAAGACAAGCCTATGGCGCACCGCCAAAGGGATTACGCTTACAACCGTGCTAATTCATGCTGTGACCGAAAAGATCAACTGCAGCGAGACAATCGAGGCGCTGAGCAACGTTATCAGCTCGCGCCAACCGGTGCGGGGATCGGGGTTTTCGAGATTGATAGCGTGAGGGACTAGCCAGAAATGTCCGAGACACTTACGGCCAGCACTTTTAAAACTGGCATCAAACAACATTATGGGAGCAGTTTCCGCTTCAATATCCTCATCTTACTCCGTCATTGTTCCTAGCAGGGAACATTGATGAGAGCATGAGCACGTCTATCAACGCAGCGGACGGATCATGGCAGGGGACTGCGTGATGCTTGGTAATTTGTCGCGCAGAGTATTTTGGACGCTACAGAGCTCACTGTGCGCGCTTTGCCCATGATATACGCATTCGGACTTGCCGCTGGCGTTCCGGCGCTTTCGCATAGACGTAGCCAGCCTGTACAAGGCAATCTCTACTTCTGGATTAGACGCGTTGCGGTGAAGTTTGGGTTGTCCACCGTTATACTTGCGCGCTGCAAAACCTCAACAATACGACCTCCGCACGGATCTTAGAAAACACTGGTAGGTTGATCTGGGATGCCTTTCCAGAAAGCCAACATCAGGAATCGCAGGACGTGTCGAAGCAGGTGGACATCCCTATTTCTGCGGTGTTGCCCCTGACCGCCAATGATCTTTTGACCTGTAGGAAATCGCAGAAGGCGGCGTGCATATTGCTGTCCAAGAGCTGAATGTTGTCGCGCTGATCTATGAAGCAGCTTTTGAGCGTTTCGCTGACATGAGGAGTGCAGACCTACAGAGAAACGGTGGGTCTGGCCTCGGGCTGAGCACCTGAAAAGCGATTATCGATAAACGGGGCGGTAAGATCGATTTTGAAAGCATTGAAGGTGTGTGAACAGAATTTGATGTTCACCTGCCGCATTGTGATGACATGCATGGCATCGCGCCCATACCTGATAGGATAAAGAGCATATTTTCGGGAAGACGGGCGGTCAAACTGCTGCACGTCGAAGATGATGCGGACATTCATGAAATTGTTAAGCTATCGATTGAGCTTGGGGGAAATATGCGAGATGTGATGATGCCCGCCATGACGGGAGCAGAAACTCTGTCTCACATGGGAAAGACACCTCAAATTGAAGAGTTGCGCGCAATTTGGGCGACGGCTGTGATCAATAAAGCAAAGCCTTGATCAGGCAGGAATAGGCAATGCCTACTATGTGATGTTTTCGCAGGCCTCCACGAAGGTATCGATAAACCAGATGATCTCGCCCGGACATACGGCAAGGTCGACGTACTGCCCCTTTAGATGTGCAGTGATCTGGGATTCGCAATGCTGTGCAGTATTCCCCAACTCGGCGTAGCCGACAGTGTCCGCAGTGTGCGCAATCTGGTGTAAGATGCTGCGCGCTTGTTCAAGGTTTTCGTTGATGACTTCTGCTGTTTCACCATCCCATGCAGCCAGCGCGTGTTGTGCGATGGCCACCTTACGTTCGGGCAAAAGGTCCAAAAAGCCATAACGGACAAGGTCGATGTCCGGCATCTCAAGGGCAAGTGCGCTCATACTGATCTCCTTGTGTGGAAAAAGTTTGTCTCAAGACGTTCAAATTCGGTCAGGTCAGACGGTTTGGTCGCAAGATTAAATACCGCCGCGTTGGATGCATCATCTGTTGCAAGGATTCTCACTTTCAAGCACTCCAAAAACAAGGCAAATCGTAAAGACTTAAGCTGCTAATGTGGCCTGCAAACATGGCGAAAATAGGACAATTTAATAGCGCTGAAAGGATCATTCTTCTGCGTAAATGCTACCTATTTCAATGCTACGTTACGACGTCGCACAGAGGGTTGAACTCTGTTCAGCACACCAACAATGAGGATCTTCATTTATGCGGTTGGTTCCAGCTGATGCTGTGCAAGATATCCGCGCATGGGACGGGTAATATGAGCGCGGCACAGCAGAACGAGTGCCTCTACATTCCCATGCTCGAGGGCATCGATCATCTTTTTGTGCTCGCTCTGAGCCAGAGAAAGGTAGCCTGTCTGGCCAAAACTGTTGGTGCGGATCGGATATGTGCGATGCGCCTGCAACTCGATCGCCTCGATTAAGGGCGGGCTGCCGCAGCATTTGAAGATCGTACTGTGAAAGCGATTGTTGAGGTGGAAGGTCTTTTCCATATCGCCTTGTGCGGCGGCAGCGATATGCGCTGAGTGGAGCGTTCGCAGCGCGACAATGATCTTGGGGTCCAGAGGGAATTTTATGCAGCGCAACGCGGCGTTGTGCAGGACATTGCGAAGTTCGTATATCTGCTCGATTTCTTCACTAGAATAGCCGCAAACATGAGCGCCCTTATTCGTCTCTCGCACAACCAACGCCCGCGCGGCCAGAATGTCGATAGCGCATCGCACACGGTGGCGAGAGGCAGAAAACTGAGCCATCAAATCATCTTCGATCAACCGTTGAAGCGGCGGGATACGACCAAGAATGATCTCCATTCCAAGGCTGTTTGCAATGGCGTTCTGTTGGTCCGTGGGGTTCGGTATAATGTTCTGAAGGGGCAAAAAAACGCTTCTCGATTTAACTATCATGGGATTGAGAAAATGAACGTGATTTTCGAGAAAGTAAATGGAGATCGGTGGAGACGCGTGAGGTTCGGCGTTCAAGCTCAACATGAATGTCTGTGCCACGGTCGATATTAGGGTCAAATCCGATTTCACCGTTGTGGGCCTCCACGATCCGCTTGGAGATGTTTAGGCCGATGCCAGTACCATTCGCCTTCCTGATGTCCGTGTTGGCGAGTTGATTAAAGGCGTCGAAAATGCCTGCAAAGCCTCGGGAATATCGGCCGAGACTAAGCGCGCTTGGGTGGACTTGTAGCCGTCAAACACCCCCGCGAGCACATTTAGGATAGTTAGAACCGCAGTGGACCCGAAGCTGATATGAAAGGTTTGCAGAATGAAGGCGGCTGCCTGCCCAGTGCCCGGCCATGCTCGACACAGTTGTGGATGTAGGCCACCGCTACGTTCGGGTCCGCACTTGCCCGTTCGCCCAAACCTGGTTCGATGAAGATTGCCATGCCGCTGCCTTGCAACCTGCTTTGGAGGCATTGCTTAGGGGATAATACTTAGGAAATGTGGCAATCGCAGCGTAGTCTACGGTGCAATTAGCTCAAATTACTCAGGCAATATGCTGGATCGCGGTGAAGCCTTCAAACGTTGGCGTGCCTTCATGCAGTTTTGCGCTGTCCTTCGCGCCCTTATGCGCGGCACGGAACGCGTCGCTTTTGGTCCAGCCACGAAAGGTATCCTCAGAGGCCCACACAGTGTGTGACGCATAAACAATCTTTCCGTCAACTTCCGGCCCTTTGAGCATATGAAATTCGACAAACCCGTCCATTTCTTTGAGGTGGCTGTCACGCCCGAGCCAAAGTGCTTCAAACGCATAGGCGTTATCTGTGGTGACGGTAAAACGGTTCATGGCCAGATACATTGCGCACTCCTCTTCGTGAGACTGTTAAGATAGCATGGCACGGCCAAATTCAAAGGCCGGAATGGCATGTGGCTGCGCAATTTACATGCGCAGCCACAGTGTTCAAATTGTTGATGGGAGGTTACTTCCAGCCCACGTCGTCAAAGATTTTCTGCGCTGTGGGCAGGTTCAGGGCGACGGCAGACAGGTCAACAGCATCTGGCTTAAACTCACCCAGTTTCCCGACGCTTTCGCTCAGCTCGACACCTTCCACAGCGGGGAACTCATCGTTGCCAGCCGAGAAATACTGCTGCGCCTGATCGGAGGAGAGGTATTCGAGGAAGGCGATGGCATTGTCGCGGTTCGGGGCATGTGCTGCCACGCCGCCGCCCGAAAGGTTCATATGCGCGCCCTCGGCTTCTTGCGCGGGAAAGACCCATCCGATCTGGTCAATGTCCTCAGTCACGCCGCTTACATCAATGCGCATGGCGCGCGCAAAGTAATAAGTGTTGGCGACAGAGATATCGCACTCACCAGAGATGATGCCGCGCAGCTGATCAGTGTCGCCACCCTGCGGGTCGCGGGCAAAATTATCGACCATCCCCTGCGCCCATGCGGTTGCCGCTTCCTCGCCGTGGTTCTCGATCACCGAGGCAAGCAGCGTTTGGGAGTACACGTTGGAGGAGGAGCGGTGACAGACAAGGCCCTTATACTTGGGGTCCGCAAGGGAGACATAATCCATCGGCGGCTCTGTCACGTCGTTCTTGTCGTAAAAGATGATGCGCGCGCGCTGGGAAAAGCCGAACCATTGGTTGTCGTTGCTTTGTAGGTTCGAAGGGATGCGCGCTTCTAGCACGTCACTATCGATGGATTGCAGGACGCCCACGTCCGCAGCGCGCTTGAGGCGCGACGTGTCCACGGTGAGCAGTATATCAGCGGGAGAATTTGCGCCCTCCGCCTGCATCCGCGCGATCAGCTCGTCTGCTTTGCCTTCAATACGGTTGATTTTGATGCCGGTTGCCTCGGTGAAGTCACTATAGAGGCGCTCGTCCGTGTCATAGTGGCGCGAGGAATAGAGGTTTACTTCACCCTCTGCCGTAGCCGCGCAAGTGCCGGCTAATACGGTGGCAGCGGCAAGGGCGAGAGTGGATGTACGTGTGAAGCGTTTCATGGAGAATCCTTGGTTTTTAATTCTTACTGTTTTACTCAATTACTGATTCTGAGAGGAAAAGCAACAATTCTGATGGTTTTGGTCGGATTTATTTCGCCAACCCCTTGTTATGCCCAATCCAGCACACCACCCGCACGATGTTCCAGCAGCAGACGGGGAGATGTAGCTGGGTCTGATCGGTTTTTTGTCGCTTGCTCTGCGGCGAGGGTCATCAACGCATCGAATGTCGTTACCGGAAGCCCCGCGTCTTTGAGTGCTGCTTCAAGTTTGGGCCGTGCAGGATTAACTGCAATGCCGTGATCACTCACCAGTACATCCACATCCTGCCCCTCCGTCGTGACGCAACGCGCATGTTCGACCAATTTTGCATACCCACCTGCGGTCAGGCCTGTCGTCACAATCGTAAGTGCGGCCCCCTGCGCAGCATCGGGATGCCCACCCGGCCCGCCGATCAGCCGCCCATCGCCACCAATGGTCACGTTCACGTTGAACTGACGGTCAATCTCAACAGCGCCCAGCACCATCACGGACAGGCCTTCAACGAGAGCTTCGGGATGCAGGGGATTGGCGTATTCTGACGCGCTCATGGCATGGTGATGGGGGTTGGTGATGGAGGAGGCGACCGCCGCACCATCAAAGCACTGCACATCGTGGATGCGGTCAAACAGGCCCGCCTGTAGCAAGGCCACATGTGCGCCCGTGACCCCGCCCGAGATAAAGCTGCCGCGCATGCCTGCCTGCTCCATTGCTGCACCGATCAGCGGTACCGCAGAGAGGGAATAGCCGCCTGCGCCCGTTTGCAACGACATGCCGTTCTTGAGCACTCCCGCTGCTGAAATCACTTGTGCAACCAAGCTGCCGATTGCTTGAGCTTGGGGCGTCTGAGCGGGAAGGGTGGTGTCGCTGGCGATGCCGCTCACGTCGCCGGGATGGGGGAAGTGGATGACAGCATCTACATGGTCGGCGGAAATATCGGTGTGGGGCAGGGCTTTATTGGTAATCTCGTGCGCACAGACCACGCTGTGCTTCCCATAGGCCGCGTCCACCATAGCGTAGCCAAGCGGCCCGCAGGGCAAGGCACCACCGCGCCCTGTACAGGCTCCGTCCACCCGTGCAAGCGAGGCACCGATGAACGCTACATCAACCTTGAGCGCCCCTGTCTCCAGCGCCCGTGCGCGGCCACCGTGGCTTTGCAGCAGAGCAGGGCTGCGGAGCATGCCCGAAACCATTGCGTCCGCAACTGGCCCCTTGGCATAATCTGTCACAACCTGCGCGATCAAACCGCTCTCGATATGCGCCGCAAGCGGTGCATGAACGGGAAACAGCGAGCTTGGCGCAATGGTCAAGCCACGCAATCTGCGCCGTGCCGCCTCAGCCATAACGGCGTTGATCAGGCGGTCCCCGTTGCGGTAGTGGTGGTGAAACGACAGCACTGCCCCGTCGCTGATACCGAAAGCATCAAACGCAGCGGCCAGATCAGGCAAACGCTTCTCCGTTTGTTTTGTAGGCGCGCGCGCGGGCAGGACCGTGCCGCCTTCCACCGGGGCTGTCTGTAGGGGGCCAATGGGGGAGGCCAGCGGCCACTCCACCTGCGCCATGCGTCCGCGTTGCATGTCTGTTTTCATTGTGTTCCTTCTCTCGCGCTTGCATCCGTGCGCCGCACGGCTAACTTTTGCACAAAGGAGCGCGCGCCCATGTCTGTCAACACCACACCCGTTTCTGCCGGTGCTGCCCTTAATGTCCTGCGCGCGGGGTTTGCCGCGCAAATGGACGGTCACATGACGGCCTTCTGGATGCTGCATGGCCGTCCGGGTATTGGCAAGACCGAGAGTGTGCAACAGCTCGCGGATTTGACGGGCAACCGCCTGTTCGATTTGCGCCTCACCACAATCGAGTCACAAGATTTGCGTGGTACGCCCTTCTATGACCACGAGGCCATGCGCACGGTTTGGTATCCGCCCGAGGATCTACCCAAGGGGGAAGGAGGCCCCACAATCCTCATTCTTGATGAACTGACGGTAGCGGCGCCTTCGCTCCAACCCACTGTATATGGCCTGTTGCAAGAGCGGCGCGTGGGGCATCATCCGCTGCCGGAAAATACGTTCATCATTGTTGCAGGAAATATGGTTGAAGATGGTGCAGTCGCTTATGAGATGGGCACGGCTTTATCGGACCGGCTAATTCACCTGAGTTTGCGCGCCGAGGCAAGCGACTGGCTCGCCTCCTATGCCGTGCCGCAGAACCCAGACCCTGCGGTGACGGTGCTTATTCGCACACAGCCCGATCTGCTCGACACGACCGAAGAGGAGCTGCGGCGCGACCAGATGATCGCCTGCACGCCGTGTTCTTGGGCGCGGGTAAGCGCGATATTGCACGCGACCTAGGACAAGCCCCTGCGCGATGTGCTGCTGGCTGGAACGCTGGGCGATGCGGCCGCAGCCGAGTTCATTCTTATCGTTGATGACATTGCCGCCACGGTCCAAGCCCGAGCGATGTTGGAGGTGCAGGGGTCTGAGCGTGTGCGGGATGTACCCGCGCAGTTTGCACGGGCTGACGGCGCTGGTCTATGCGCTGGTGACACTGGCCGACGCCGACACGTTGCCCGCTACGATTGATGTGATGGCAGGTATAGAGACGTTGGCGCGCGACCGGACCGAGTCGAACTTTGCCCGACTGCCGTTAGGAAAGTTGGTCATCTACGGTTTTGAGCTGTTGATCGACAAAGCGCTGGCGAACGGGCTGCAAGAGGCCTTCCGAACGTCAACGTCCTACGCCGCCTATCTCGCCGCGCGGGAGAGTTGAGGGCAGATCATCATATCACCCGTGCGATGGACGCAGGGCGCAGTGCCGGGCGTGGCATCGGACGCATTGGTCACCGCCTTGCCGATGTGGCAGAGCCGCGTGTCCCATGGGAGCAGACCCTCCGCCGCTACTCACCCAAGCCGTGATGCAAGCGCCCCAACTCAGCCCGCAACGCCCCGCGCGCCGCTGGATTGCTGGGACTGCGCAAGCGCTACGCGCGGGTACGCCAGAGCCGGGATTTGAAGCAGGGTTCCGCCCGCGCACGGATGTGCCGCGCATCGCCATCGCGATGGACGCTTCATGCAGGAATACCCCCTGAGACTGGTTTGCCCGCTGCAGGACCTTCTCGGTCAGCGGGGGCTGGAATAGAGGTTTCTTCAGAATTTCTTGCTCCGCAGTAGTCAGTTGGACCACCTCTGGACCGTCCTCCGATTGCACACTGACGTAGGTGAGCGGGGGAAACCGCCACAGCTCCGATTGCTCGACCACCAGATGCAACTCCCCCCGTTTCATCCCGCGAGCGGCGGCAATTTTTGTAAGGGTGGCGCGGGATTGGGCGCGCAATAGATCAAGCATGCGTTCGGCTTGCGCGTGCTCAATAAGCTTGGGGCGGCGGGCTTTTGGTACGCGCAAGATGCGCATTTCCACGAACCAGATCATAAATATCATAAGGATGGGTGCCTGCGCCATGGGCCGGGCCAGCGCGTTCCAGCTGAGTCTGATGAAGATGAACGGACAGAGTGTGAGGACGTAGCGGACGGCCTGAAACTCGATGATCAACCGCATGAACACGCCAAACCCCAGCGGTCCTCGGGGCCAGACGGCGAAACGGCCAAAGAACTTGCCCGGCAATTGGCGCACCTTGAGAATAGCGGGATTGCGCAGGGTTGAGTGAGTGAGGATGTGTATTGGCTGAATAATAGCGCGGTACGCCCGCAGGCAAAGCACCTAATGCGCGCTGCACCCATTTGCGGGCAATGCTTGGTCTTTCCGGTGCCAAGGCGTAGGGTATGCGTGAGCATAACAGGAGATGCATGTGAAGAAATTTCCAGACATGCCGCCGATCTGGTGGGCGGCCAGTATTGCGATTATCTATCTTGGTATATGGCTGGTGCCCGGGCTGCACGTCTCGCTCGGGTTTCTTACTGTTGTGGCGTGGATCATGCTTGCCGCGGCGCTCGGCGTGATTGCATGGGCCGCACTATGGTTTTTTCGCAAAAAGACCCCGATCGAGCCGCATCATACGCCGAAAACACTGATCGTTGAGGGACCGTTCCGCCTCACGCGAAACCCGATCTACTTGGCTTTGGTCCTGCTCACGCTGGCTTCAGCTGTGGGGCATGGGTCAATCATTGGGCTGGGTGCAGCTGCTGCGTTGTGGTGGGTGCTGGACCGGCGATTTGCAGCGCCCGAGGAAGCGCTCTTGCTGGCAACCTTCGGAACTGAAGCGCAGGGCTACCTCGCGCGGACCAAGCGCTGGGTTTAATGTCGCCGCACTAGAATATTGCAGTAGCTTGCATGGCCAGCCGCCCGTCGGGGGTAGCGGCAGCCAATTCGACCGTATCCCCATCGCGGTTGGCGCGCAGCTTAAAGGGCGCGCCATCGAACAGCGGACTGGCCGCGCGAAAATCGAAGCTGCGCGGGGCGGCACCGTTCGTAACGCGCTGGGCCAAATCCATCAGCATCGTCGCAATCAGCGGGCCATGAACGACAAGCCCCGCATGCCCCTCGACAGTGCGGGCATAGTCACGGTCATAATGGATGCGGTGGCCATTGAACGTGAGCGCGGAATAGCGAAAGAGCATGACTTCGGAGGGGGTAACCGTTTCCACGTGTTGCCAGTCTTCGCCTACGGGTGCGGTCAGCCGTTGCTTGGCCCCTACCGAGGGATCTTCGCGGTAGACAATATCGTGCTCTTCCCAGAACGCGGGCTTGCCCTGCTCGCTAACCTCATGGCGCACAGTTACAAAACATAATGCGCCGGAACGGCCGGGTTTGAGAGCAATATCCTTGATCAGGGAGCGCTTTGTGACCTCCGCACCAATGTGCAAATCTGCGTGAAAGCCGAAACGCCCCCCCGCCCACATGCGTCGTGGCAAGGCAACCGGCGGCAGGAAACCACCACGGCCGGGATGCCCGTCACGCCCCAGAGCGCTTAGAGGCGCCGAGCGCAGGAAGTAGAGCCAATGCCAAAGCGGTGGCAACGCATCGCCATGATTAAGGGTAGGCGCACGGTCGAGGGTCATCTCCATCAGATTGGCAGGACCAAGGTGGAGCGTATCCACCAGCTCTTCTTCGTTGCCGATCCATCGGCGTAAGAATTCGGGGTCAAGTGTTGGTTGCATCAGCGGTCCCTTAGTCTTTGAGAGCCGCAGTGTCGGGGGCTGTGTGACGGGCGTCAAGCGGACTGATTTTTTTGCATTACCTGCCCTTCTGCTAAGAGCGCGCTATGTCGCCCATCATAGAGAATTGAAAAAGCGGTCAAACCCCCATGATTGAAAGCCTGTCAGCAGACCCGATTGATGCCGTGATCACATGGGTTGATGGCGATGCCCCCGCGCACCGTGTAAAACGCGCGCAGTATATGGTGCAAAGCGAACAGGTGTTGAATGAAAATGCCAGTAATCCGCACCGTTGGGAGCAGAGCGACGAGATTTATTACTGTCTGCAGTCCATCCACAACCACGCGCCATGGGTGCGTCGCATCTGGATTGTGGTGGAGGAAGAGGGACCAGATCTTAGCCGCCTTCCGGACGCTTTACGCGATAAAATTCGGATTGTGCTGCATGGGCAGATTTTTGCGGGCCACACCCATGCCCTGCCCACATTCAATTCACTCGCCATTGAGAGCATGATGTGGCGGATTGAAGGGATGGCGGAGCGGTTCTTGTATTTCAACGACGACGTTTTCCTCGCAGGCCCGCTCAAGCCGGAGGATGTGTTCGTTCGCAACAACCCTGTGCTACGTGGTGACTGGGTGAATTACTCCGCGCTGTTGAGCGATCCGGTTGCCCACGCTGATCCCGCGCTCTTTGCCCATTTTATGCACATCAACGGCGCGACTTTGTGTGGTTACGGGGCCGAGCACTTGTTTGCCTGCGCGCATGTTGTGCATCCCCTGCGACGCAGTGTGATGGCGGGCTTGTTCGCGGAGCACGAGATGGCGTTTCTCTCCAACATCAGCCATCGCTTTCGCGATCTGAGCCAGTTCCTCCCGCAGGGCGCGCACACGCATATGAGTATGCAGACAGGAGAGTTTGTGCAGGGGAGCGCGACTGATCATGTACACATCACAAGTGGTCAGGGGGCGGGACAACCGCCAAAGCAGACACGCGATTTGCTCACATCTGACGGTTTGCGTGGGGTCAAGTTCCTGTGCGTGAATGATCTTCCCCAGCTTGAGGCATTGGTCCCCGATGCCCGTGCGTTGATTGCGCAAGCGGTGGGTGGCATGCCTGAGCAGGTGTAATCAGTCAGCTAAAGGCAGGCGGGCGATGTTGTGAAACATGCCCGTAGCGTCCTCGCCAACTACAGTGAGGTGGTCGATCACAAATGGCGCGGGCAGTACGGGTGCGAAATGTGCCGCAACGATCGGCATCGTTGCATCGACGTCTTTGAGCGGACCTGTGAGCGTGATGTGGAAGCGGAAATCTTCCATCACATTGGGATAGCCCCATTCTGTGAGGTTCTTTTCCTGAGACGGCGTGAGATTTTTTTGGCGGCGACGTGTCAATTCCTCAGGGGTAAGTGGGGCGCGAAACGGGTCGAGAGTTTCGACGACCTGAGCTGCCGCAGAGTCCAGCGCCTTCGTGTCGCCGCATCCTGTTAGCGCAAGGAACCGGCCAAGGCGCGAGACAGTTAGGCCGTCGAGGTAGACCTTTCCGATAGTTTCCGCCAATGCCTCTGCGGCTTTGATCAGGTCCGCTTCGGTTTTCCCCTTGGCCAGCACCATTGGCGGCTTGATCGTCGCATGCAGCCCGTATTTGCGCGGGCGTTTGGTGATCGCAGCGATGTCCAACCCGCCAACGCTTGGATGCGGGACATGACTTCCCGTCGCCATATCCCAACCGAGCCAAGCCGCACCGGCGTCGGCCAATGTACCGGTCGGCGTGACGTAGATGGCATAGCGGTGGTACATCAGCTGGCTGTAAACTCGTCAAATGCCTCAAGCGCCTTTGCGCTATACGCAATCGACGGGCCACCGCCCATATAGCCGATCATCTCCAGCGCCTCGCAGAGTTCTTCGCGAGTTGTGCCAAGGCGGACCAGTGATTTGACGTGAAAGCCGATACAGCTGTCGCAGCGGGTGGAAATGCCGATGCCCAGTGCGATGAACTCTTTGGTTTTCTCGTCCAGCGCGCCGTTTCTTTTGGCGGCCTTGCCCATAGTGTTGAAGCCGTCGAACATTTTGGGCGTCTGTGTTTGCAACGTGCCGATACGGCCCATCGTCTCGTCGAGGAATTTGGTCCAGCTCATAAGTCTCTCCTTTTTAGCGGCTCTCGTCGGCGCCCATTTTACGTTCCAGCCAGCGTACAAAGAAGCTGATGATCAGCACCAGTACGAGATATTCGAGTATAAGCAGGCTGTAGATTTCGAGCGGGCGGTATTCAGTCACGACCAGCTCGTTCGCACGGCGGGTGAGTTCCTGCATGCCAATCACAGAGGCAAAGGCGCTCATCTTGACAATATAGATGAACTGGTTGGCCAGTGGTGGCAGGATGCGCCGGATTGCTTGTGGCAGCACGACATAGCGCATGGTCTGGGTGTAGGTCAGGCCGATGGTTTTGGCCGCTTCCGTCTGTCCACGGGCAATGGACTGGATGCCGGAGCGGTAGATTTCTGCGGTGAAAGCACTGTCCGAGATCGCGAGCGTGATCGCCGCACCCCAGAAGGCATCAATGCTCACGGAAATGCCCATGGATTTCAGGACAACCGGCAATCCGTAGAACACCCAGAATAGCATGGGCAACAGCGGGATGGCGCGCACAAACTCAACGTAAATGCGACTGGGCAAGCTGATCCAGCGATTGCTCGACATGCCTGGCAGAGCGACCATCAAGCCGATCACCATCGACAGCACTGCAGCGATTACCGACAGCAAAATGGTTGCGCCAAACCCATCGAGCAGGAAGGTAATATTGTTCCACCCTTGGGTGGTGGTGGGGTCGATCACGTACCAGCCCCAGTTTCCGGCGCTGCCACAGCCAGCGAGAAGCGTAAGCGCAGCTAAAGCGAAGAGGTTTTTCATGGACGGTCTCAATGCTTGAGGATCTGGTTGAGAAAGGTACGGCAGCGCTCTGTCTTTGGGTTCTCGAAGAAATCGGTCGGCGTGCCGGTCTCGACGATTGCTCCGTGGTCCATGAACACCATGCGGTTGGCGGCACGGCGGGCAAACCCCATCTCGTGCGTGACGACAATCATTGTCATCCCGCTCTCGGCAAGGTCCACAATTACGTCGAGCACTTCGGAGATCATTTCAGGGTCGAGCGCAGATGTCGGCTCGTCAAAGAGCATGATCTTTGGTTCCATGCACAGCGAGCGTGCAATCGCCACGCGCTGTTGCTGTCCGCCAGACAACGCGCCGGGCTTCTTGTCTGCTTGTTCAGGAATTTGCACGCGCTCGAGATACTTCATAGCACGCGCTTCGGCCTCAAGGCGCGACAACCCGCGCGCTTTCATCGGGCCGAGAATGAGGTTTTGCATGATCGTCAGATGCGGGAACAGGTTGAACTGTTGAAACACCATGCCCACCTCGGCGCGGATCGCCTCGATCGAGGCGGCATCACCCATCACTGTCCCGTCCACGCAAATCTGCCCCTCGTCATGTTCCTCAAGCGAGTTCACGCACCGGATCAATGTTGATTTGCCAGAACCCGAAGGGCCACAGACAACAATCCGCTCTCCGTGGGCCACAGTCAGGTCGATATCTTTCAGTGCATGGTACTTGTCATACCATTTGTTGAGACCTTTGATTTCAATCGCGTTTGTGTGATTGGCGCGCGTCTGGTCTGCCATGGACGTCTCCCTGTCGGAATGTATAGTAAAGTTGACAGTTGCCATGGACGCAACCGGCATTAGGTTGCTGCACAAGTTAACAAGTCGCGTCTGCGACGACATAGTCCAATCCAAGAAGGAAGACACATGAATTTTCTAAAAACCATCGGCCTTGCATTTGGTTTCGCCGCAAGCGTTGCGGCAGCGCCAGCAATGGCGCAATCAGCGCTTAACGAAATTCTGAGCGAAGGCGTGCTAAAAGTCGGTACAACCGGTGACTGGAACCCTATGTCCGTGCGTGACACGGCGACCAATGCCTATGTGGGCTATGATATCGACATCATGACCCAATTGGCCGCTGATATGGGTGTCGAGCTTGAGATGGTGCCAACCGATTGGAAAACGCTGGTGAACGGTGTTGTCGCGGGCAACTATCACATGACGGGTTCCGCCTCGATCAGCCCTGCGCGCCTCAAGGCGGCTGGTTATTCGCACAGCTACATCGCAGTTGAGATGTTCCCCTTCACCACCGATGACAAGCTTGTGAACTTTGACGGCTGGGACAGCATTAACCAGCCGGGCGTAAAGGTTGCGACCACTCTGGGCACCTCGTTCGAGAAGATGGTGAAGGAATGGTTCCCTGAGGCAGAGATCGTTGTGGTCGAAGCGCCTGCGCGTGGGTTCCAAGAAGTGCTTTCGGGCCGTGCGGACGTCTTTGTGACCTCCAACATCGAAGGGTCTACTTTGCTGGAGAAGTTCCCGAACGTGCGTCAGGTCGAAGTTTCCGAACCACGTGCGCCAACGCCGATTGCGATGCTACTGCCACAGACGGATCAGGTCTGGATCAACTACGTCAACAGCTGGATCGAGTTGAAGAGAACCCAAGGCTTCTTTGAAGAAGTTGCCTTGAAATGGGGCCTTTGATCCGCACTGCATAGCCAACCAAAGGGCGCCTTCGGGCGCCCTTATCTATTTTGAGCCCACCCCGTTTCAAGGCAGCGTTCCATGATTGATCACGATCTCACCATTGGTCCTCTCGGCGGTCATTTTCGCCGCCTTGCGATCCCTGCTGCGGTGGGGATGCTGTTCAGCACTCTCTATAATGTGGTCGATACGTTTTATGCCGGCTACTTTGGCACACAGGCGCAAGCGGGGCTTGCTGTAGGGTTTCAGGCGTTCTTCATCCTTGTTGCGGTGGGCTTTGGGCTCAGCTCCGCGATGAGCGCGTTGGTGGGAAATGCAAAGGGCCGTAAGGACGATGCCGAAGCGCGGTATCTGGCGGTGCAGGGCATCGGCCTTGCCGCGATGGTGACGGTTCTGATGTTTGCAATCGCCTCATTCTCCGGTCCCTCGCTGATTGCCGTCGTGTCAGAGCCGGGGGGCTACCGCGATGCGGGTCTGGGGTATTTCTATTGGCTCATTTTTGCTTTGCCGGGGTTCATCATCGGACCTGCTGCCAACGGTATCCTCCAAGCGCGCGGGGATACGCGGACCATGCAGCGCGCACTGGTGGTGGCGTTTTTTGTCAATGTCGGGCTGAACCCACTGCTGATGTTCGGTATCCCTGGCGTCATCGGTGGCATGGGGTTCAACGGCATCGCACTTGCGACCGTGTTGAGCCAGACTGGTGTGGCAGTATTCATCATGTGGCGCGTCTTTGGCCGTGCGATGATGCAAGACCTGAGATGGGCAGAGTTCAAACCAGTTCCCGCCAAATACTACGAAATAATCGCCCAAGCCTTCCCTGCGGGTTTTGCCTTGCTGGTGACCTTTTCCAGCGGTTTCATCGTGCAATATGCGTTGAAGGATTACGGCGAGGCCTCGCTCGCGGCATACGGGATCACCATGCGGATCGAGCAGTTGTTTCTGCTGCCCGCGCTGGGCATCACCATTTCGCTGGTCCCTATTGCAGCGCAAAATTTTGGCGCAGGTAATAATGCGCGGGTGCGCGAGGCGTTCCATCGCTGTTGGATTTTAGGCGTGATCGGCACCACCTTGGCATTTCCGTTCTTGTGGTTTGGCGGTGGTATGGCCGCGCGCGTGTTCTCTGATGACCCCGAAGTCATCCGAGTCTCGGCGCTGTTTCTAAAGGTCGAGGCGGCGATCCTGCCCATCTACGTGGTGTTGTTCTCAATCAATTCCCTACTGCAAGCCCTGAAAAAAGCCGCTTGGACGATGTGGATTGGCATCTATCGCCAGTGGATCGGAATTGCGTTTTTCATCTGGCTGTTTGCCTATGTGATCGACGGGGGGCTGACGGGTGTCCGCCTTGGCATCGCGGCTGGCGTTGGTTCCGGATTACTCTTGTCCCTTTGGGTCGGGATGCGTGTGGCGAATGATCGGATTGGCGGTCTGGGCCGTCCGTGGTTTATGGAGCAATCTTAAGCGTACCCCCAACAGACGCGCTGCGCCGATTTAGGGGTTCCAAGGTTGGTTCTCTGCGTAGGTTTCGGGCGCTCCACCGCCGTAAGCGGGATACTAGAGTACACTGCTTATGATGCGCCCATGGAGCGGGCGTCGATGCTCAGATCACGCATTCCGGCAGGGTCTGATCAAAGTGTGTTTTCGGTTATCATCAGTGCAAGGACGGATTTCAAGCAAGTCCTCATGCCAGTCTCCGAATTGGAGCGACGCTGACCCTGTTCGGCACGCTCAGTGCTGTCTCCTCCGAGCCGGACGAGACGCCCGCGCCGCGCGAGGCCGATGCAAGGGATGCGCAAATCATGGAGCAGTTTGTAACGATGATGCAACAGATCAAGCCATACCTGAATCCAAATTTGACTATGTCGCAACGGTCACGGGCTTGTGCTCGCCGGTCAAAAAACTCTCTGGTGCGATCAATCGAGGCACAGGCGTGATTGTCACGCTAAATCAACGCAGCCCGCAATACGACAGGCATTAACGTCGAGCCCAACTTTAACAGAAAATTCGTGCAGGTTAGAAAGAAAAGTCCGGTGTGAGCGATACGTGAACAGCGAATTTGAAGCGCGGTTTCCTGAAATGCGCGCTACGCTTCGAAGTGGCGCAACGCTTGAGCAGGTTTGCGGGGCGTTCCACC
>RCND010000267.1_pt1 | contig 29447 bp, 25 predicted proteins | sample 2041351 | NCBI WGS metagenome assembly RCND01 (sample SAMN09708230, study PRJNA481090) | Marine sediment metagenome, whole genome shotgun sequencing project. | biome: marine sediment; feature: ocean; material: sediment; isolation source: Sewage treatment plant 12B marine sediment (STP12B) ... | reverse complement strand
GCAGGGCAGCCAGACCGAAAGGAAATCGAGGTGAAAGACAAGCAGAAGTACTCCTTGTTATTGTTGAGAAAGGTAATGAAATGGGCGAGGGAAGTAAACCCGTCACAACCTTTGACCACGGGTATATGGCGTGGGAATATTGACCATTGGGGCACTCCAGACAGTCTACCGGCGGTCGACAAATTTATGATTGAGAATTCTGATGTTATTTCTTTTCATGCCTATGATGGTAATATGGATGATGTGCGGAGAAAAATTGAAGAACTCAAGAAATATGACAGACCTCTTTTGTGCACTGAATATGTGGCCAGAGGAGGAGGTAACACCTTTGAAACCGTTATGCCCATTCTCAAAGAAGATAAAATTGGAGCCATTAACTGGGGATTTGTTTCAGGAAAGAGCAATACGATTTATCCTTGGATAAGTTGGGATTCTACCTTTACTGGAGAACCCCAAATATGGCATCATGATATTCTTAGACAAGACGGGACCCCTTATTCTAAAGATGAGGTTGAATTCATTAAAGAAATAACCACCAAATCTCAATAACTCAAACCATACCCAAAAGGATATAAGGGATCTTTTGAATCATAGGGCACATCTTCCTTTTGGTTTTCAACGGCTTCCCATGAGGAGGGCAGTTCAAAAGGGAGTTTCCCCTCGGGTTTAGCCTCACCAAAAAGGACTTTGACCAAGACCTCATCACTGGTGCCAAATTCTGCAAAAAGGGCACTACTTGTAGCCGCTATCTCAGTGAGTATTGCGGGTCGTTCCAAATTCGCAACTACAATAGAAGGTTTCTGCGATATTAGGTCCAGAATTTCTTTTTTCTCCTCATCGGAATAGTACAAGCGACCTTGATGGAAGAAACTTTCTAAAAAGTATTCGTTTCGCTCATCAAATGGAGTGCCTATTCTTTTAATGATAACATCGGCATCTGCGGGGCTCTTTACCAATGTACCCTTTCTTTCAAAATCCTCAGGAGTCAACATTCCTTCTACATAAACTTTCGTGCCTTCTTTCAAAGGTAGTATGGCGTCATTCTTTAATAATACCATCGATTTGGCCTGGGCAATTTTGCCTTTTTTTCTAAAGCTATCTTGCCCAACAATTTGAGTGGCTTTTTGCTCATCTACGTAGGGATTGTCGAAAAGGCCTAAACGAAACTTGTCTTTCATTATTCTTTTTACAGAAACATCCAATCTACTTTCATCTAGTATGCCTTCGTTTACCAATTCTACTATCAGTTCAGGGATATTTTCTCCTCCAAACTGGTCACAACCAGCGTCTAGTACCTTTTTTACTCTTTCTTTTGGCGAAAGATGTTCTACACCCCATGCACGACCCTTGCCCATTCTAGAATCTGAGATAATTTGCCAATCCGTACACACAACACCTTGAAAATTTAAAGAATCACGTAGTAGTCCCTGTATAATGTCTTTGTTGAAACCAAAGCCAACATCTTCTCTGGTCTGACCGACTGGAATACCATAATAAGGCATTATTTGAGCGGTCTTTGCTGGGAGCGCTCCATTTATAAAAGGTTGTACATGGTAATCAAAATTATTTCCGGGATAAACCTGTTCTCTCCCATAGGGAAAATGAGCATCTTCCCCATCCATTTGGGGTCCACCCCCGGAAAAGTGTTTCGTCATACAAGCTACCCCATTTTGATCTAGTGAATCCCCTTGAAAACCTAAGACATACGCCTTTGTCATTATTGACGATAAATATGCATCTTCACCAAAAGTACCATTGGCCCGACCCCAACGGGGTTCAGTGGCTAAATCGGCCATGGGGTGTAGGGCTAATCGAATGCCGACTGCAGTGTATTCTTGTCTCGCAATATCACCAAATTCCCTTACTAAAACAGTGTCTCTTGTTGCAGCTAATCCAAATGAACTAGGCCATTGTGAAAATGCAGGTGTAAAAAGCCCTGCGCCCGGGTTGTTATAAGTTCCATGTCTAGGATCTGTAGCAATGGTTATTGGTATACCCAAACGGGTACGCTCGGCCATTTTTTGGATTGTATTGTTGTATTTGGCCATTTTATCAGCATCCAAAGACGCTAGAATATTAAAGCTGTTCATTTTCTTTTTAGCAATCATTTCAGAATTGGAAGGAAGTGCAAAAGACATCATTATGACTAAAGGGTCCGAGGAAAGTATAGGAGTTTCCATGGGTTCTCCATCAGGCGTTGTTCCAATCATATTAATGAACATTGATCCTGCTTTTTCTTCAACATTCATCTGGTCCACTAAGTCGTTTACTCTAGCCTCAATGCTAGCGTTTGGATTTTCATAGGTATCCATTTTTCCATTCTTATTCAGATCTCTAAAAGAAAGACCGGACTGATCTAGGGTAGGGGCCTCAACTCCCAAAAGTTCCATATTGCTGTTCGATTTACTCTTTTTGCTAAAATAGATTACAGCAAAGCCAATGACTAGAATGGCCAAAATGCCCAACAATAAATACTTTAGTACCTTCCAAACTTTTCTCATGACGATTTTTATAGTGTTGTTTCGACACAATAGTACAAAATAAATTTCTATTGTGCTATTTTGACACAATAATATTTTACATTTGCTATATGGACCAAAACCTGATTGATTTTACAGCACAAATAGTAGATGATTGTCTTCCCGGAAAGTCGATAGATTGCGTTATTTTAGGATATGAAGACCAACAATTAAAAATATTGCTGCTTAAGTGGAAACATGAGGATGTTTGGTGTCTACCTGGAGGCTTTATTAGAAAGGATGAGGATATGAATCAAGCGGCGCAACGAATATTAGAGATGAGAACAGGATTAAAATCAGTATTTCTCAATCAGTTTTACACTTTTGGGAGTGAAAAACGATCTAAATTGAATGAAGAAGTCCAGTTGACTAGAATGCGTCATATTATACGGGAAATACACGGTGAAAATGAAAATTTCGTAGAATGGATTAAGCAACGATTCATTACAACGGGCTATTTTGCCTTGGTTGACATTAAAAAGACCGCTCCACATCCAGATATATTAAGTGAAAAGTGTGAATGGAAGTCGCTATCGAGTATACCTAAATTGATGATGGACCATGGGGGGATTATTCAAAAAGCGTTGGAACACCTTCGTATTCAATTGAATTACCTTCCAATTGGTATTTCTTTATTGCCTCAAAAATTTACAATGCAAGACCTTCAGAAATTGTATGAGGCTTTTTTGAAAAAGCCTCTTGAGCGTAGCAATTTTCAGCGTAAAATGTTGAAACTGGGAATTTTTATCCGCCACGAAAAGCAACTCACAGGGGCTGCTAATAAAGCACCTTACCTTTATAGTTTTGATATAGAGAAATACGATTCATTACTTAAGCAGGGAATAGGATTTAACTTTTGAGGTTTTTTTGTGCTCTTATTTGCGATGTGAAATATTCAATTTTTGGCACTTCAAAAAATCATTTTCATAATTATACCAACGAATGTTTAAATCCCTAGCAGATTTAAGCCCAAAATAAATATCGGACGTTATTTATAATTATTTTTATGCCCTTATTCATAAAAGAAAATCAAGGTGGGCAGAAAATATGTTTTTGATTTTGATAGTACCTTAACAAGAGTTGAGGCTTTGGATGTATTGGCCGAAATGACCTTGCAAGGAAAATCGAACAAGGAAGAGGTGATCGATGAAATTCAGAAAATCACGAATCTAGGAATTGATGGCGATATTTCTTTTACCGAATCTTTGGAGCGGCGCATTAAACTTTTAAAGGCCCATAAGAATGATTTGGATGGATTGGTCGAGGAACTTCGCCAAAAAATATCCAAATCAATAGAATCAAACAAAGAATTTTTTGAAAAGTTTTCTGATGACATTTATGTGATTTCTTGTGGATTTAAAGAATTTATTGATCCAATTGTTTTGGAATATAATATTCCTTCAGATAGGGTTTATGCAAATACTTTCGAATTTGATGAAGAGGGAAATATTGTAGGATTTGATGAGGATAATGTTCTTGCCACCCACAATGGTAAAATAGAGTGTCTAAAAAACCTTGATCTGGATGGTGAGGTCCAAGTGATTGGGGATGGTTATAGCGATTATGTAATGCGCGAAGCGGGAATTGCACACAAGTTTTTTGCATACACAGAGAATGTACATCGTGATAAAGCAGCCGATAATGCAGACCACGTAACACCAAATCTTGATGAATTTTTGTTCGTCAATGATTTGCCACGTAATATTTCTTATCCTAAGAATAGGATTAAGATATTATTATTGGAAGATGTACATCCTGCGGCCTTTGATAATCTTTCAGAAGATGGTTTTGCGGTGGAGTTGGTCAAAACCAGTTTGTCTGAAGAACAACTAATTGAGAAGATAAAGGGCGTGCATGTGTTGGGTATTCGTTCTAAAACACAGGTAACCCAAAAAGTATTGGATGCAGCCAATAAATTATTGGTTGTTGGTGCTTTTTGTATTGGTACCACGCAAATAGATCTTGATTATTGCAAGCAAAAAGGTGTAGTTGTTTTCAATGCACCATATAGCAATACCCGTTCTGTAGTGGAATTGGCAATAGGTCATATAATCATGCTCATGCGAAATGTATTTCCAAGAAGTACAGAGCTTCATGGAGGGCAATGGAATAAATCTGCCATCAACTCGAGAGAGGTAAGAGGCAAGAATTTAGGCATAGTTGGTTATGGTAATATTGGAAAGCAACTATCGGTTCTTGCAGAGGCCATAGGAATGCGTGTGTATTATTACGATGTAGAGGATAAACTTGCACTTGGTAACGCAGTCAGATGTGAAACTTTGGAAGATTTACTGAATGTTTCCGATGTGGTTACTTTACACATTGATGATAATAAGGCTAACAAAAATTTTATTGGCGAACGTGAGATAAACCAAATGAAGCATGGGGCTATGCTTATTAACTTATCTCGTGGTTTTGTAGTTGACATCGACGCATTGGTGAATGCCTTGAAAAGTGGCAAGCTTGCAGGTGCGGCTGTGGATGTTTATCCAGAGGAGCCAAGAAGCAATGGCAGTTTTGTTACCGAACTTCAAGGATTATCCAATGTTATTCTAACACCACACGTAGGAGGTAGCACAGAGGAAGCCCAGCGTAATATTGCGGATTTCGTTCCGAATAAAATTATGGATTACATCAATTCAGGGAATACGGTTGACGCCGTGAATTTCCCAAATATCAGATTACCGAAGCAAGTAAATGCGCATCGCTTTTTACATATTCATAAGAATGTTCCAGGCATCATGGCTAAAATCAATGAGGTTCTGGCCAAATATGAAATGAACATAATTGGGCAATACCTTTCAACTGATATGGATTTGGGTTATGTTATTTCCGATTTGGACAAGGAATATAACAAAGACGTAATCAAAGCACTACGTAAGATTGAAAATACCATCAAGTTTAGGGTGTTATATTAAGCTTACCGGTGATGATAGGGCTCGTTCTTTAAAATTGTAAATGCCCTGTATAGCTGCTCAACAATGAACAATCGAACCATTTGATGCGAGAATGTCATTTTAGATAAGCTTATTTTGGCTTGTGCTTTGGTGTGCATTGCATCACTGAATCCATAAGGGCCACCAATGACAAGAACCAACTGTTTTATTCCTGAGTTCATCTTTTTTTGAAGGAAGTCGGCAAATTCAACTGAACCGAATTGTTTTCCATTTTCGTCCAGTAGAAGCAATACATCTGTGGCATTCAATTTTTTCAAAATCAATTCGCCCTCTTTCTCTTTTTGTTGGGTTTCAGAGAGGTTCTTGACATTTTTTATATCCGGAATTATATCCAATTCAAACCTAACATAGTGCTTTAATCTATTTTCATACTCCTTTATAAGATCTTGCAAAGAAACACTGTCAGTTTTGCCAATCGCGATTAATTTTATCGTCATGTTTCAAATTTAAAACTTTCAAGTTATAGGATGTCATAATTGGGTTTTGTTTTTAGTAAATTAGCGCAAACCAATTTTATTAATGATTTCAGAAGTACAATTTCAACAAGAAATAGATTTGATTATTGCTAATGCCATACGAGAGGATGTTGGTGATGGCGATCATAGCTCACTAGCTTGTATTCCTGCATCCGCTGAGGGTAAGGCCAAACTCTTAGTTAAAGATGAAGGTATTATTGCGGGCATTGAATTTGCCAAACAGGTATTTGCATACGTCGATGACAAAATGCAGCTTGAAACCTTGATCAAAGATGGTTCAAAAGTAAAATATGGGGATATACCCTTTTATATTAAAGGAAGTTCGCAGAGTATTCTCAAAGCTGAGCGCTTGGTTTTGAATGCAATGCAACGTATGAGCGCCATTGCTACAAAGACCAATTCCTTTGTGAATTTATTAGAAGGTACAAATACGAAGATTCTGGATACCCGAAAAACTACTCCGGGAATTAGAGCTTTGGAAAAATGGGCCGTAAAAATTGGAGGGGGTGAAAATCATAGATTCGCCTTGTATGATATGATTATGCTCAAAGATAACCACATTGATTTCGCAGGGGGGATCACTAAAGCTATTTTAAAGACCCAACAGTATTTGAAAGAAACTAAAAGAGACTTGAAAATTATCGTTGAAGCAAGAAATTTAATGGAGATTGAAGAGATTCTTCAAACTGAAGGGGTTTATCGTATTTTAATAGATAATTTCGATCATGAGGATACTCGCAAGGCTGTGGCTATGATTGGGGATAAGTGCTTTACTGAGTCTTCGGGGGGTATAAATGAGAAGACCATTCGAAAATATGCTGAATGCGGTGTTGATTACATCTCTTCAGGTGCTCTAACGCATTCGGTTTATAATATGGACCTTAGCCTTAAAGCAGTTTAAATGTCAGCAGAAATAGAGGCTAAACTTGATAGGATCCCTATTATTAAATGGTTGGTAGCCCTTCTAAAGAAGGTTAAATTACCTGCTTTTGAAGGTCTTTCACTCTACGATCTTTTTGAAATGTACATTCTGGGCATTGTACAAGGGGCATTATCTGCGAGGGCAAGTTCTATCGCTTTTAGTCTTTTTATGGCCTTATTTCCACTTTTAATATTTTTGGTATCCTTGGTCCCTATCATAGTGCCATATGCCAGTGTCGGCAATGAGAATTTTGATGCTCAATTCTTGCTGTTTTTAGAATCGTTTCTTCCAACTGCGACTGGTGAGTATTTCGGTGAAATTTATCAACAGATCAAAAATCAAAAAAGTGGAGGGGTTTTGTCTTCTGCTTTTTTTATTTCGATATTTCTTATGGCCAATGGTGTAAATGCTATTTTCGGTGGTTTTGAAAATTCGTATCATATTAACCTAACCCGTAATTTTTTACGACAATACGCTTATGCATTAATGGTTGGGTTGATCCTATCAATATTGATTATAATTGGTGCCGCAGCTTATGTGTATTTTGAATTCTATATAGTGGATTATTTAAGTGAATGGGCAGCAAAAACCAGAGGGTATGATCTTTCCGAAAATAATATTGTTGGAGCTCAGGTCGGGAAAATTCTCTTTTTTGTTATTCTCTCATACTTTACTACGGCTATTTTATACTATTTTGGAACAACGGAAGGCAAGCAGGCGAAATTCTTTTCGGTTGGGGCATTAATGACCACAATTCTTTTTTTATTGACTTCTTATCTATTTGGTGTATATGTTGAGAAGTTTGCGAGATATAACGAATTATACGGTGCTTTAGGAGGATTATTGATTTTGATGGTGTTCATTTGGTTAAATTCCAATATATTGCTGCTAGGGTTCGAACTGAACGCTTCGCTTAATTCGTTACGGAAAAACATGAATAAGGATGACAAAATGGAGTAGATTATTATTAATGGGAATACTTGTAATGTTTTCATTAACAGCACATTCACAAAGTATATTTGGCAAATGGAAAACCATTGATGACCGAACAGGTAAGCCCAAAGCGATTATAGATATCTATAAGAAAGATGGACTAATGTACGGTCATGTAGTTCAGATTTTAGAAAAGGGAAGGGAAAAAGCATTATGTATAAAATGTGATGACGAATTAAAGGATAAACCCATTGTAGGAATGACTATTATCGACGCGGCAAAAGAGCATGATGATGGCAAATGGAAAGGCAAAACCCTTTTTGATCCTGAACAAGCTATGACTTTTCGATGTAAAATCTGGTTGAATCCTGAAAATTCTGATGAACTAAAGGTTCGCGGTTATTTAGCATTTATTTATAGAACGCAAACTTGGTTGCGTGTTGAAGGTTAGAAGGCAATGATTGTATGCAACACTTCATTAATGTAATATTACCAATACCCCTCGAAAAACTCTTTACGTACAGTATTACCATAACTGAATTTGAATATTTAGAGGTAGGAATGCGGGTTGCAGTTCCTTTCGGCAAATCCAAAATTTATACTGCTTTAGTTTACGAAATCCATTCGACATCTCCTGATGTGTATGAAGCTAAAGAAATCCATAAAATACTGGATGAATTCCCCATAGTAAATCAATTGCAGCTGCAACATTGGCGCTGGATAGCGGATTATTATATGTGCACCATTGGCGAAGTGTTCAGAAGTGCCTTACCCAGTGCTTTCTTATTGGAAAGTGAGACTTTGATATTAAGGAATGAGAGGGGAGAGGTGGCCGAAAAAGACTTGAAAGATGATGAGTTTTTGGTTTTTGAGGCATTACAGCATCAATCTATGCTCAAAGTACATGAAGTAAGCGCCATTGTTGATAGAAAAAATGTACTCCCCATATTAAATCGATTATTGGCGAAAAACGTCATCCTCCTTAAAGATGAAATTTACGAGCAATATAAGCCCAAATTAGTTAGATACGTAAAGCTTGGGGTTGCATACAAATCCGAAGAGAAATTGGAGGAATTACTTAAATCGCTGACAAGAGCTCCTAAACAGAGCCAAGTTGTACTCTCATTATTTCAGCTACAGGCCACAGACAAAAAACCGATAAAAGTAACAGCTTTAGAAAGTGCCAGTGGCAGTTCAAAAGCAGTGATCAAAACTTTGATAGACAAAGGAATTTTGGAAGAATATCATATTCAAATCGATAGGGTAAATTATGAGGGTATTTCTGAGGTTTTTGATTTAAAAGCGCTAAATAAATATCAGCAAAAAGCTTTAGATGACATACTTCAAAATTTTGAAAATAAGAAAGTTACATTATTGCATGGTGTTACATCCTCAGGTAAAACCGAAGTTTACGTAAAGTTGATTGAGGAGTGTATAAACAATGGAAGACAAGCCTTGTATTTACTACCGGAAATAGCCTTGACCACCCAGTTGATTTCACGATTGCAAGACTATTTTGGGGAAAAGGTATCTGTTTATCACTCCAAATATAGTGTAAATGAAAGGGTAGAGGTATGGAACAATGTTTTGGCCAGAAAACCTAAAGCGCAAATTGTAATTGGGGCACGTTCGGCAATGTTTCTGCCTTACTCCAATTTAGGATTGATTATTGTTGATGAAGAGCATGAGGGCTCTTTTAAACAATTTGACCCAGCGCCAAGGTATCACGCCCGGGATGCAGCCATTGTGCTATCCAAATTGCATCAAAGCAATATTCTATTGGGTTCTGCTACGCCAAGTATTGAAAGTTTCCATAATTCAAAAACTGGAAAATACGGTTATGCAAGTATTGAAAGACGTTTTGGGGACGTTTTAATGCCTGAAATTGAGTTAGTGGATTTAAAGGAACAGACCCGAAAAAGGCGAATGAAAGGGCATTTCTCAGGGAGATTGTTGGATGAAATTACAGAAACCTTGGAAAATGGGGAGCAGGTTATTCTTTTTCAAAACCGTAGGGGATTTGCACCAATCGTCGAATGTACCACTTGTGGTCATTCGCCCCAATGCCCGAATTGTGATGTTAGTTTAACCTATCACCAGTTCAAAAAACAATTGCGTTGTCATTATTGTGGGCATCATATAGCACTACCGGAAAGTTGTGAGGCTTGTGGCAGTCAAACCTTGGATACCAAGGGTTTTGGCACTGAACAAGTAGAGCAGGAACTAAAAACCCTCTATCCCAAGGCAAATGTAGGTCGCATGGATTTAGATACTACTCGCGGTAAGTATGGCTATGAGAAAATTATAACAGCTTTTGAACAACAAGAGCTGGATGTTCTTGTTGGTACACAAATGTTGACCAAAGGTTTGGATTTTAGAAATGTGAATTTGGTAGGAATCATGAATGCCGATTCTTTGTTGAATTTCCCAGACTATCGGGCACATGAGCGTAGTTTTCAATTATTAACGCAAGTGGCAGGTAGGGCAGGGCGAACCCAAAAACGGGGAAAGGTCATAATTCAGAGCTATAATCCATATCATCAGATTTTAAAACAAGTTTCGAGCAATGATTATGAAGGCATGTTCAAAGAACAGTTGTATGAAAGGGAGCAGTTTTTATATCCGCCGGTAAACCGAATAATTAAAATAATCTTTAAACATAAAAACTATAATACCTTGAACGATGCAGCCGATTGGTTTGCAAAATCATTGAGAAATGTATTTAGGAGCGGGATATTAGGACCAGAATACCCTCCGGTGGCACGAATTCGAAATCAATACTTGAAGAATGTGATTATTAAGATACCAATGGGTCAGTCTCTGGGTAAAACAAAAAATAGCATTAAAAGAATTGAAAGTTCTTTTAATGCTATTTCGCAGTTCAGAAGTGTAAGGGTAATCTACAATGTAGACCACATTTAAAAATTATCCTTTAAAATGAAAATCAAACATTGCCAAGCGCTTCGGCTAGTTCTGTCTTTTTATTTCTACTTAAAGGTATAGACCTTCCACTAACTTCAACATTTTTACTATTGAATTTTTCAACCTTTTCAAGGTTCACAATGTAGGATTTGTGAATTCTAAGGAATTTATCTTCCGGCAATTGCTTTTCAAAAGATTTCATTGTTGATAAAATTACAATATTAGCCTCATCGGTCACCAATTTAATATAGTCACCAAGAGCCTCTATCCATTTAATATCATTGAGGATAACTTTTCTTTTCTTAAGGTTACTTTTTACGAAGATATGTTCCTCATCCTCGTTTACCATATGTATTTGCTCATACCTGGCTACTGCTCTTTTAACAGATGCATCAAAACGAGCCATGGTAATTGGCTTGTGTAAATAGTCTGTGACGTCGTAGTCAAATGCTTTTAGGGCGTAATCAGGTTTACCGGTAATCAAAATTACCTGTGGGCTGTTTTCAAGCGACTCGAGTAGGTCAAATCCGCTGATAATTGGCATTTCAACATCCAAAAAAATCAAATCGATCTCATGGTTCTTAATACCGTTCTTTGCTTCGATAGCGTTGCTGTATTCGGCTACCATCGCTAAGTTTGGATGGTTGTTCACCAATTTAGCAACTGCCATACGTTGCATCGATGAATCGTCTACAATAATACTTCTTAATTTCATAAATGGGTTGATTTGTGGGGTTAAATCATCGACAAATTACCGAAAAAACACGCTGAACTGCAATAAAAGTTGTAAACATTGTATTAAATCCTGTGTAATTTGCAATGATATAAGTTTAAGATTTGGTTAAGTTCATTTTATTTGATTATTCTAGTCTATAACGAAGAATTTTTAGTTTTCTTGTGATTGCTGGTAAATATTCTTATTTTTGCGCTCCTTAAAACAAAATATTTATGAACAATTACGAAACTGTTTTCATTTTAAATCCCGTTCTATCAGATGTTCAGATAGAGGAAACAGTTAAGAAATTTGAAGATTTCTTAATTAAGAATGACGCCAAAATGGTGTCAAAAGAAAATTGGGGGCTTAAGAAATTAGCCTACGCAATTCAGAACAAGAAAAGTGGTTTTTACCATTTATTTGAATTCACAGCTCCAGGAGAGGTTATTAACCCTTATGAGCAAGAATTTAGAAGAGATGAGCGTGTTATGCGCTTTTTGACTGTAAAGTTAGACAAGCATGCCATTGCATGGGCTGAGAAAAGAAGAACAAGGTTAAAAACTAAAGCGTAAGAACTATGGCATCTATAGAACAACAGGCAAAAGGTAAAAAAGATGGGGAAATTAGGTATTTGACCCCATTGAATATTGAAACCAACATTAAAAAGAAGTATTGTCGTTTCAAGAAATCAGGTATCAAATATATAGACTATAAAGACCCTGATTTCTTAATGAAATTAGTCAATGATCAAGGTAAGCTTCTTCCAAGAAGATTAACAGGTACTTCTTTGAAATATCAAAGAAAAGTAGCTCAAGCCGTTAAGAGAGCTCGTCATATGGCGCTTATGCCGTATGTTGGTGATTTATTAAAATAAAAGAAACGAACCATGGAACTTATATTAAAAGAAGACGTACAAAACTTAGGTTTTAAAGACGATTTGGTAAGTGTTAAGAACGGTTACGGTAGAAATTTTCTAATACCTAAAGGTTTGGCTGCTATGGCTACTCCTTCAGCAAAAAAGGTATTGGCAGAAAACCTAAGGCAAAGAGCACATAAAGAAAAGAAAGTAGTTGATGCGGCAAATAAGATCGCTGAGGCTTTGAAAGCTCTTGAGCTTAAAATAAAGGCTAAAGCTGGTGCTGGTGATAAACTTTTTGGATCGGTAACTTCTATAGATTTAGCTGCTGCTATTGAAAAAGAAGGTCATGAGATTGATAAGAAATTCATCAATATTCTTGGAGGTGCCGTTAAAAGAACTGGACCCGCAAGTGCACAAATCAGACTTCATAGAGATGTCCTTGTAGACTTCGCATTTGAAGTTATTGCTGAAAAATAGACCTAAAAAGTTGATAACTTTAAAGAGCTGTGTATACATAGCTCTTTTTTTTTGGCCTATTTTTAATCGATTAACTCAAAACCAAAAACATGGACAAAAAACTTCAACTAAGTATTGTGCTTTTATTTGCTACACTTTCAGCAATTGCACAGGTTACAACTTCCAATATTAGAGGTAAAGTCACCGATGACCAAAATTTAGCGTTATTAGGTGCGAATATTGTCGCTGTACACACACCGACAGGAACTGTCTATGGTGCTATTACCAATGAAGATGGAAGATTTAATCTCTTGAACCTTAGAGTTGGAGGCCCTTATAATGTTTCTATTTCTTATCTAGGTTTTAAGACCCATGAACAGAATGATGTTTATTTAACTTTAGGTAAAACATTCAATATAGAAGTTGCAATGGTTGCAGATAGCCAAACTTTGGACGAAGTGGTGGTAACATCTGATCAAGGCGGTACTTTTGGCAATGATAGGACTGGTGCAGAAACTAGCGTCGGTAGAAGGGAATTGACACGTTTACCAACTATTTCAAGATCTGCACAGGATTTCACCAGACTGGAACCCACAGCAAGTGGAAATTCATTTGGTGGTCGAAATGACCAATACAATAACTTTTCCTTGGATGGGGCAATTTTTAACAATCCATTCGGGTTAGATGCCCCGACTCCAGGTGGTCAAACAGGTGCACAACCAGTATCATTGGACGCAATTGATCAGATTCAGGTTTCTACAGCTCCTTATGACGTTACACAATCAGGATTTACTGGAGCTTCTGTAAATGCTGTCACAAAGAGCGGTACAAATGAATTTCATGGAACGGTTTATGGCTATTTTAGAAATGAAAGTTTAACAGGGGGCAAAATCAGGGGCGAGGATGTTGTGAAGCCAGATTTGAAACAAAACCAATACGGTGTAAGTATTGGTGGGCCAATTATAAAAGATAAGTTGTTCTTTTTCGCAAACTTTGAGAAGGATGAAAGAGATGATTTGGGATCTAATGGTTGGATTCCGAATACAGGTTCTGGAGCCATCAACGAGTCTAGAGTTTTAGAGACCGATTTATTGGCGGTACAAGCTGGTTTGGCTGGATTAGGATATGATACTGGAGCTTATAAGGGCTTTACGTTTGGTTCAGAATCGACCAAAGGTATTTTTAAGCTGGATTGGAACATTAACAGTAATAATAGATTAGCCGTTATTTATAATTTCTTGAATGCGTCAAAAGAAAAGCCAGCACACCCTACGGCCATAACCGCGAGGGGTCCAAACTTTACCACCTTGCAGTTTCAAAATTCAGGATATGAAATAAACAATAATCTAAATTCAATTCAACTTGAATTGAATTCTACACTATCCGATGAAGTGACCAATAAATTGCAGATAGGTTATACACATTTCGATGATTATAGAAATCCGCTATCCACTCCAGCACCTTCAATAAACATTACAAAGGACGGTACCAACTATATTATTGCTGGACATGAACCTTTTTCAGTTCACAATCGCTTGGACCAAAAGGTATTCCAACTTACCAATAACTTGAATATTTTTAAAGGAAACCATACCTATACAGTAGGATTTTCCTTTGAGAAATTCCAGTTCGATAACTCATTCAATTTAACGAGCTATGGTTTTGACCTTTTTGGTAATGTAGCTATCGAAGATTTTGATGCAAATAACTATGCTGCGACATTTGCAAGTGCTCAAGCTACATTTAATGCAAATAATCAGGTAGAAGATGGTGTGCCTGGTGCATGGTCCTTGGCCGAAACCAATGTTGGTCAGTTGTCTTTTTATTTGCAGGATGAATGGAGCGCCACTGATAACTTTAAATTAACCTATGGAGTGCGTTTTGACAAACCATTGTACTTTGATACTGCTGAGAAAATAAGGGAAAATATAGCACGTAAAGGTACCTATCAACCTGATAATGTATATTTCAACCCCAATACTGGCGAGAATACTACCATTGATTCGGAACAACTGCCAAGTAAAGATTGGTTGATTTCACCTAGATTAGGTTTTAATTGGGATGTTAAAGGAGATAATACCTTACAATTACGTGGTGGCACAGGTGTATTTACAGGAAGGCTCCCATTTGTGTGGATTGGTAACCAAGTACAAGGTGTAGATTTCTTCTTCTACCAAGCGGTAGATCCTGATTTCCAATGGCCACAAGTTTGGCGCACGAATCTTGGATTGGATAAGGCATTGGAAAACGGACTTATTTTAACTGCGGATGTTTCTTACACCAAAGATCTAAATGCTTCACACGTTCAAAACTGGGCATTACGAGATCCATCAGGGAATTTAAATGCTCCAGGAGATAACAGGCCAAGATATCAAGCTGGTGATGTTGCAACCAACGCATTTGGCGAACCTACCAACGCTTATGTATTTACCAATTCTGATAAAGGTAGAATATGGAATGTTGCTTTAAAAGCACAAAAAACATTTGACAATGGTCTGTATGCAATGTTGGCTTATAGTTATTTAAACGCAAAGGATGTCAATTCAATTGAGGCTGAAATAACAGGAGATGCCTTTGATTTCAATCCTAATTTAGGTGATGCCAATGCAGATGTTTTAGCCTTCTCTAAATACGGCGATACCCATCGTTTTATTGGAGTTGGATCTAAGCAATTTAATTATGGTGCTGACAATAAATGGGCAACTACCATCTCTACTTTCTTTGAATATGCCCAAGGAGGTCGATTTAATTATACCTACGCAGGGAATATTAATAATGATAGTTCTTTTCAGAACAATGACTTGCTATACATACCTACTTCATCTGAAGTTCAGCAAATGCAATTTAGTGGAGCTGGTCAGGCTGATGCTTTTGAAACCTATATTCAGCAAGATGATTATTTAAGTGATAATCGTGGTAATTATGCCGAGCGTTATGGTGCATTAGCACCTTGGAGAGGTCGTTGGGATGTTAAAATCTTACAAGACTATAATTTTAAAGTGTCAGGAGATAAAACCAATACCATTCAATTAAGTTTTGATATTTTAAACTTTGGAAACCTATTGAACTCTAATTGGGGAGTAATTCAGCAGCCAAACAGTTTAAATCCATTAACTGTTTCTGTTGATCCCAACACAAATGTACCGACCTATAGTTTCAACCCAGAGCTAACAGAGACTTTTGGATATGACGCAAGTCTATTGTCTAGATGGCAAGGTCAGTTTGGCGTTAGATACATTTTTTAAGTAATTCTTAAAATTATTATAAATGCCCTGACTTAATCGTTAGGGCTTTTTATTTTTGCAAAATGAAGTATACCAGACTAACAAAACAACAATTGGAAGAATTGCATCAGGAATTCATTAATTTTTTGGTGACACAATCAATTTCAGGTGATGAATGGACGCAATTGAAAGTTGACAAACCTGATGTGGCCGAAGATGAATTGGATATTTTTAGTGATTTGATTTGGGAAGGAGTGCTTAACAAAGTGGCTTATTTTGAGAATGTTTCTGCCCAGCAAATGCATTTGTTCGAAATGACCAACAAAGAGATGAAGTTGATATCGGTCAAAGTGATGAATCCCGAAATTGATTTAACCACTGAATTAGGCTTCAGTTGGTTCAAGAAGAATTGGCAATCTGATTTTGTGGAATATTTAACGGCTTCCAAAGCTTATACAGCAGATAAGAATTTAGATAAATTCAATTTAATACAACAGGGAGCTGTTATCACAAAAGGCGATTTATATAGGTGGTTTGACAGTATGATCCAATAACATTATTGTCATTCCTGCGCAGGCAGGAATCCACAATACTTTATATTTGCACAAGAATTTTACTAAATGGCACAAAAACCAAGCATACCTAAAGGAACAAGGGACTTTTCACCAGCTGAAATCACAAAACGTGACTATATTTTTGAGATTGTAAAGAAGCACTTCAAAGTATTTGGTTTTCAACCCATTGAAACGCCGTCATTTGAAAACTCCGATACCTTGATGGGCAAGTATGGTGATGAAGGTGACCGCTTGATTTTTAAAATATTGAACTCTGGGGATTATATCAGTAAGGTCGATGATGTTACCTATGGTTCAAAGAATTCAAAATCGCTAACCCCTAAGATTTCCGAAAAAGCGTTACGCTATGATTTAACAGTGCCTTTTGCACGTTATGTGGTAATGCACCAAAACGAATTTGATTTTCCTTTTAAACGCTATCAGATACAACCGGTTTGGCGCGCGGACAGACCGCAAAAAGGTCGTTTTAGGGAGTTTTACCAATGTGATGCCGATGTGGTTGGAGCGAATTCACTACTTCAGGAAGTAGAACTCATACAATTGTATGATGCTGTTTTTACCGATTTAAAATTGGAAGGCGTAACCATTAAGTTGAATAACCGTAAAATCCTTGCGGGTATTGCTGAAGTTATTGGGGCACAAAATAATTTGGTGAATTTTACAGTTGCTTTGGATAAGTTGGATAAGATCGGTATTGAAGGTGTGCAGAAAGAAATGCTTACTAAAGGTATTTCAAAGGAATCCATAGCAAAAGCTGCTCCTTTATTTGAATTAACAGGCAGCAATTCGGAACAATTGCTTTCGTTGAAAAACTTGCTTTCAGATTCTGAGCAAGGAAGAAAGGGAGTAGAGGAACTCGAATATATTATAAATGCTATAGATGATTTGGGTCTCCAATCCGCAAAACTAAAAATCGATGTCACCTTGGCCAGAGGCCTCAACTATTATACGGGAGCTATCTTTGAAGTTGCTGCACCTGAGAGCGTTAAAATGGGCTCTATTGGCGGCGGAGGCAGATATGATGACCTCACAGGTGTCTTTGGACTTAAAGATGTGAGTGGTGTCGGTATTTCGTTTGGATTGGATCGCATTTATTTGGTCTTGGAAGAATTGGGATTGTTTCCTGAAACTCTGGACAATTCATTGGATGTTCTTTGCATTAATTTCGGGGAAAAAGAGTCCCTGACTGCATTGAAATTGGTGGGCCAATTACGAAAGCAAGGTATTGCCGCTGAGGTATATCCTAGCAATGCCAAAATGCAAAAACAGATGAAATATGCCAATAATCGGAATGTACCTTATGTGATCTTAATTGGTGAAAAGGAAATAACCAATAATTCATTTGTCGCTAAGAATATGGCTAGTGGAGAGCAGAACACCTTTAGATTGGGAAATCTTAGTGAATTCCTAAAAACCTTATAATCTTTTCTTAATCGCTTTGATTATCGTTTTATAGTATTCCACTTCATGTGGAACGTACTTTGCGAGGTTCGCCAAACCCCAGGTTTCCTCTGAAAATTGAATTAACGACATAAGCTTCAGGTCATTTACTTCACTATCTTGTTTTTTAAGATTAGATAATGGTGTTTTTAATTCACATAAATAGGTGTGGTTAAATTCACAGTCTATCAAATTATCATGATGCTTTTGAACTGATTTGAAAATCCCTATCTTTTGCAATTCATCTGTTGTGATTTCCAAGCCTATTTCCTCTGAAACTTCCCGAATAGCGGAGGATTCAAATTCTTCGCCAGCTCCTATGTGTCCAGCAACCGAAACATCCCAAAGTAGGGGATGGGTATCTTTTTCTCTCCCCCTTTGTTGAATCAAAAGTTGTCCATTTTGGGTATAAAACCAAACATGGACTGTTGGGTGAAACAGTCCATGTTTATGAGCTTTTGATTTCATGGCGGTTTGGCCTGTGAAGTTTCCTTCAGCGTCTAGTATGTCGACCAATTCATCCATGATTAATATTCATTAGTTGTCATTCCTGCGTAGGCAGGAATCCAAATATGATAAAAGAGGGAACTTTGATATTCAATCAAAGTAGCTAAAAGTTTCTCCATCTTTGATATTCAAAATAGTCTCATATATCAAGCGAATTACATTTTCCACATCATCCTTATGAACAGTTTCGACAGTGGTGTGCATATAACGTAAAGGCAATGAAATTAATGCGGAAGCAACGCCCCCATTGCTATAGGCAAAAGCATCAGTATCTGTGCCCGTGGCCCTTGAAGCAGCCATACGTTGGAATGGAATTTTATTGGCTTCAGCTGTTTCGATGATGCGTTCCCTCAACTTATTCTGTACTGCTGGTGCATAAGAGATAACAGGACCAGCTCCAATTTCAGTATGACCTTGTGTTTTCTTTTCTATCATTGGGGTTGTGGTATCATGACATACATCTGTGATAATAGCAACGTTGGGCCTTATTGTATGTGTAATCATTTCAGCACCGCGGAGCCCTATTTCTTCTTGTACAGAATTGGTAATATATAGACCAAAAGGTAATTCCTTTTTGTTTTCATGTAATAATCGTGCAACTTCAGCTACCATAAAACCCCCAGCTCTGTTGTCAATGGCGCGGCATACAAACTTATCTTTATTAAGGATGTGGAATTCATCTGGGTAGGTAATTACACAGCCTACATGAACGCCCATTTTTTCAACTTCATCTTTGTCTTTTGCGCCAATATCTATGAAAATGTTATCCAATTTAGGAGGCTCTTCCTTTGCCTTATTTCTAGTATGGATTGCTGGCCAACCAAATACACCTTTTACAATTCCTTTTTTGGTATGAATGTTCACCCATTTTGAGGGGGCAATTTGATGGTCACTTCCTCCATTTCGGATTACATAAATAAGACCGTTATCGGTAATATAGTTAACATACCAAGAAATCTCATCAGAATGCCCTTCAATAACAACCTTAAAATCAGCATCTGGATTTATAACCCCCACAGCGGAGCCATAAGTATCTGTAATGAAAGTGTCTACATATGGTTTTAGATAGTCCATCCAAATCTTTTGACCCTCCCATTCGTAGCCCGTAGGGGCTGCGTTATTCAGGTATTTCTCTAAAAAATCCATTGACTTTTTAGTTAGAATCTTCTTTGTGCTCATTTATTATGTATTTATATACAAACTTAACAATATTCACTTTTAATTAATAATAACAGTGGTGAATAATCGTTAATTTTGACAAGACTTTTGCTTTTAATCTAATGATGAAAAAAGGGATTTTATTTTTCTTATTCAGTCTTGCCGTGTGGGTTGCGTCCGCACAGGTGAAAGAGCAGCCCATGGATTCTGTTGCAGAAAAAATGATTATTATTGAAGGTGACTCCATTATGCGGAGCTCTATTGACTTGGATGAAGTCTATGTTTTCAGTAAATTAAAATTCCCAACATACAAGGATAAACTTCGATACTATATTTTAAGGAGAAAGACGATTAAAGTTTACCCATATGCTAAACTAGCCGCAGAACGTTTAAGCGAACTGAATGATAGCCTTACTAGAATCAAAAAGAAGCGAAAACGTAAAAAATACACCAAAGAAGTTCAAAAATATATTCAGGGAGAATTTTCGGAGGAACTTAAAAAACTCACAAGAACGGAAGGTCAAATTCTTGTGAAGCTCATTTATAGACAAACGGGAAAAACAACTTTTGATTTAGTAAAAGAATTGAGAAGTGGTTGGCGGGCGTTTTGGTACAGTACTACTGCCAAAATGTTTAAAATAAGCCTCAAAGAGGAGTATAACCCGAATGTTGTCCAGGAGGATTATATGATTGAGGATATCTTACAACGCGCTTTTGCCGCAAGCCGGTTAGAACCCCAAAAATCGGCCTTGGAATTTGATTATATGGAATTGGAAAACAAGTGGGGTTCTGCCAAAAAAGGAGTTAAATAATTTCTACAGGAAAGCATAGTAGGTTTATTTTTCTTTTTTAGAAGTATTAAATAGGGCGTTCATTATTAATTGAATGCTATAAAACCCCATAGCAATAGCGGCTATCGCGAGAATAATGCCAACTATCAGGACTGGAATATAAAAGGCGTGTTCCTGATTTTTAAAAGCTTGCCACAATACTAAAGGGGCAGTGAACATAAGTACAAACGTATATGCAAAATGCTTTACACCTTTGATCAATAAATCCTTGTTTGTTTTAACTGCTGTCATTTAATTAAACACCAAAAGTATCATTTAAAGCCTATTTTTAGTAGTTAAGCTTACTTAATTGTTATTGTTCTTTTGTATTCTTGCACTATAGCAAAATATCCTAGGGGGTATAGGTTTGGTTGATCAACATTATCAAACACTTCTAAGTTATCCAAGTCCGTAACATCGAAAATGTTACCCCTCACCGTTGCTGCGGGTGTTTGAAATGGTCCTTGCGAATCTCCGCTTTGCACAATAATTTGGTCCATATAATTATAAAAAGTTTCATCAACACCTAGAATACTTATGTCAATTTGTCTTCCAGAATCAAAGGTTCTATCATAGAAATAAGAGAACTCAAACTGTTGCCCAGGATAAAACTCATCTTCTGTCACCAAAAACTCTTCAAAGTCAAAATCGAAAAGATAAAAGTCATCCCTTTCAAAATCATCTATAAAGGTAACGATTATCTCAGTTTCGTCTCCCTCAAATAATGTTCCATTTCCCTGTAGAATGGTGTCAATAGGAACAGTGGGTACATACCTCGTCTGTGCCAAGTATGCGCGTCCTTCATGTCTTATGATTAAACTAAAAAGTAAGTTTTTGCCAAGAATATTGGTCGGCATTCTTTGGTCTGAAGAAAAATTGGGGTCTGGAATATATATACCGGAATTAGGTTCTTTTTCACTTAGGCTGGAAGAACGGAAATTTATGACAACACCATTCTCATCTAACTCTTCGGCCAGTATAACAATACTTTCAGCCTCGGTAATTGGTATTTCTTCAAAAAAATTGTTGGTTATTGAAACCTTAACTTCAATTGGAATGAATGCTTGTGAAATATCTACTCTAATTAGTGCATTCACATTAAGCCGTTGTTCTGTTGTTGGCACTTCCACATCTATAACATCTTCACACGAAATCAAAACCAAGAACAAGGCAATTACTCTTGATAATATATTTAATAACCTCATGATGTTTTAATTTTATCGGTAATAATATTATTGAATAACGATTTGCCCCTTAAACTCCTGAACAATAGCAAAATAACCAAGTGGAAAAACCTGTGGGCGCTCCGCATTGTCGAAAATATCAATATTGTCAAGACCAGTAATATCGAAGACATTGCCCCTGACAGTTCCTTTTGGGGTCTGGAACGGTCCCTGGGAGTCATCTGTTTGTTCAATAAGTTGGTCCATATAATTGTAAAAAGTCTTGTCAGCCCCAAGAATACTCACATTTATTATAGTTCCTGGTTCAAATTTCCGGTCGTAAAAATTGGAGAATTCAAATTGCTGACCTTGATAAAATCTATCATCAGACACTAAATACTCCCCAAAATCAAAATCAAAAACATAAAAATTATCTTCCTCGGAATTATCCATAAAACCAATGACCAATTCAGTTTCATCCTCATTTGACGATCTTCCGGGACCTATCGCTAAATTAGTGATGGGCGTCGAAGGAACATATTTTGTCTGCGCGATGTATTTACGGCCCTTATGATATATGATTAGGTCATAGCGCAGGTCGAATGCAACGGCTGAAGTTGGTATTCGTTGATCTGATGAAAAGTTAGGGTCGGGAATATATACACCGGTTCCTGGTTCCGATTCGGCCAGGGTACTTACGCCAGAACTTTGAATCCCAAGCGAATCGGTAAGGGTTATAACTATTAAGATATTTTCCAGTGAGGTCACGGGCACTTCCCCGAAAAAGTTATCGGTCTCTGTAACCTTTACTTCAACTGGGATAAATTCCTCATTAATGTCCACTCGCATTAATGCTTCTATTATTAGGCGTGGTTCTGTAGTGGGTAGGTCAACCTCAATAACATCTTCACATCCTAAACTGAAACAGACCATGCAAAATAGGTATCCAATTTTTTTCATAATGGGTAACTTAAAACTTGAAATTATAAGTTATTGCAGGAACGATTCCGAATATTGATGTTCTAATGGCTTCGTTAACACCTGTATCTTGGTTTCTTCTAAAATTTATTGAAGCTGCATTTCTTCGACTATACAGATTGTAAATGCTAAAAATCCATTCTGACTGCCATTCTCGATTGGCATTTTTCTTGGGAGTAAGTGTTGCACCCAAATCTATTCTATGATAATCAGGAAGGCGTTCTTTATTTCTTAACCCATAATATGGAACTACAAGACCTTCAAACTCAAATTGACCAATTGGGTAGTTGGTTGGTTGCCCAGTTTGATAAACAAAGTTTGTATTGAAGCTCCATTTATTATTTAATTCGTAACTGCCAAAAAGTGAAATGTCATGGGGTTTGTCATATGGAGTGTTATACCATTCTCCGAGATTTATGCCTGTTTCAATATTTGATCGACCATTATCGGTCTTTGGTATTCTTCCAGGAGTGCGTTGTTCCGATTTAGACAACGTATATGCCAACCATCCTTGAAACCTACCTTCATTTTTACGCAATAGTAATTCAAGTCCGTAAGCCCTTGCTTCACCATTTAGAATTACTTGTTCTATGGCGTTATTGGCAATTAAGTTTGCCCCATCTATATAATCTATCCTATTTTGGATGTCTTTATAAAAAACTTCAGTTTCAAAAGAAAAATCACCCTCTTGAATATTTTTAAAATAACCTAACGCATATTGATCTAAGAGTTGTGGTTTCACCCATGGGCCACTTGGTGTCCAAACATCCAATGGAGTAGGGGAACTGGTGTTCGACAAGAGATGTAGGTACTGGGAAAGCCTGGTATAACTTGCCTTTATAGAGCTTTCCGAATTCAATATATAGGCCAACGATACCCTTGGTTCTAGATTTGAGAAACTAATTAAGGTATTTTTTCTACCTGGGTTAATGGTTTCGATAGGTTCAGCTTCTTGATACGTTAAAGTGAATGGATTGAAAATAACAGGTTCATCATTTTCGTAAACATTGAGCTCCTCTTGTCCTAGGCGGGAAAAGTAGCTGAATCGAAGTCCGTATTCCAGACTTAGTTTATCAGTGATTTCATGCTCAATGTCAATATAGGCTGCGAATTCATTGGCATATTTCTGTGTTAATTGTTCTTCCAAAATACCCGAGTCGCTGCTACTTGGTTCAATTTTCCCTGGATTAAATTGATAATAAATATTATTAAGGCCGTAATTAATCTGAAGATTATCTTTTGCATAATGTTTTAAATCATATTTGACATTGAAATTTTGAATCCCTGAGTTCCAATTAAAACCGACAAAATCCAATTTTAAGCCGTAATAATAATCGGAATAAATCAAGGATAGATTAGAAAAGAGTTTGTCAGAGAAAAGATGATTCCATCTAAAATTGCCAACGGCATTACCGTAGGTGTTTTCAAAACTATCACTTATGCTGAAGACGTCCCTACCAAAATAACCAGAAAGAAAAATACTGTTCCTTTCATTTAATTTATAGTTGAATTTAGTATTTAGGTCATAAAAATAGGCCCTGTTCTCAACATTGAACAGGGGTAAGGCGAGATGGGCATAAGAGGCGCGTCCGCCAATAAGGAATGCTGCTTTGTCTTTTTTAATAGGACCTTCAACAAGTAGCCTACTTGCAACGGCACCAATACCACCATTGACCTTCAGCTCCTTACTATTGCCTTCTTTTTGAAATATATCCAACACTGAGGATACTCTACCTCCGTATCGTGATGGAATACCACCTTTATAAAGTTTTACATCTTTTATTGCATCTGGATTGAATACTGAAAAGAAGCCAAATAGGTGGGAAGAGTTGAAAATTATTGCCTCATCCAATAAAATTAAATTTTGATCGGCAGAACCGCCTCGAACATTGAATCCGGAAGATCCTTCTCCGGCATTGGTGACCCCTGGTAATAACACCAAGGATTTGATAACATCGGCTTCTCCAAAAACCACAGGGATTTTCTTAATTGTGGCAACGGACATGGTATTTACGCTCATTTGTGGTTTCCTGATTTCGAGCTTTTTTCTTGTTTCCGTTACAATGACCTCATCCAATTGTTCAGCTTCCTCAACCATTAGGAAATTCACTTTGGCATTCTCAATTAACGAGATTTTTCGTGTTTGATCTTGGAAACCTAAATAGTTGACCTGTAATTCATATTCACCCTCTGGAAGTGTAATGGAATAAAATCCATATTCATTGGTCGTAACACCGGTTTTAAGTTCGGGAATAGCGATGGTAACCCCAATCATGGTTTCATTACTTGATGCTTCAGCGACTGTTCCACTCAAAGTGAACCTTTGTTGTGAAAAAACATAAAAAGTACTAATCAAAAGAAATAAAAGCAATAGGAAGCTTCGCTTAGTCATTAATGCATTTTTGAGTAAATGTATAAAGAATAGGGGCAGTTCTGTAATTCGTTAACATAAATTTTAGAACAAAAAAACCTCTGCGATTAGACAGAGGTTTATGACTTAAAAGTGGAATTGATTAGATACTGGCTAAAATAGCATTTAACGTTTCACTAGGCCGCATAGCTTTTGCAACAAGTTTGGCATTGGGTAAATAATAACCTCCGATGTTTTGAGAGGCACCCTGTGCATTTTTCAATTCATTAATAATTTTTAACTCTTGTTCTTTTAAATTAGCAGCCACCTTTGAGAAGATAGTCCTTAAATCCTCATCTTTGTTTTGGTTCGCAAGCGCTTCTGCCCAATACATGGCCAAGTAGAAATGACTACCCCTAGTATCTAATTCCTTTACCTTACGTGATGGCGATTTATTATTGAGTAGAAATTTTTCCGTGGCACTGTCCAATGCATCTCCCAAAATTTGGGCCTTGGCATTATTGTTTTTTTCTCCAAAGAATTCCAATGAAACACCCAAAGCCAAGAATTCGCCTAAAGAATCCCAGCGTAAATGCCCTTCTTCCATAAATTGTTCAACATGCTTGGGTGCTGATCCACCTGCACCTGTTTCAAAAAGCCCACCGCCATTCATAAGCGGAACTATAGAAAGCATTTTGGCGCTTGTACCAACCTCTAATATAGGGAAGAGATCGGTAAGATAGTCGCGTAGCACATTGCCTGATACTGATATGGTGTCTTTACCTGCCTTAATTCGCGCTAAAGTAAGTTTTGTTGCTTCAATAGGCGATAATATCTTTATGTCCAAACCAGAAGTATCGTGATTTGGTAAATAAGCATTGACCTTTTTTATCAGTTCAGCATCATGCGCCCTTTCTTCATCTAACCAGAAAATTGCTGGAAGTTGTGAAGCACGGGCTCTTGAAACCGCCAATTTTATCCAATCTTGAATAGGAGCGTCCTTAACTTGGCACATTCTCCAGATATCGCCCTTTTCAACAGAATGTTCAATTAGGGTTTCGTTAGAATTAATATCAATAATAGAGACTTTACCATCTGATTCTATTTCAAATGTCTTGTCATGCGAACCATATTCTTCAGCTTTTTGAGCCATTAATCCAACATTTGGCACTGTTCCCATGGTTGTTGGGTCAAAAGCCCCATTTTCCTTACAGAAATCTATTGTGGCTGAATAAATCCCTGCATAACTGCTGTCAGGAATAACCGCCTTTGTATCTTGAGCTTTACCCGCTGCATTCCACATTTGACCAGAATTACGAATCATCGCCGGCATTGAAGCATCGATAATAATATCACTAGGAACATGGAGGTTAGTTACGCCCTTATCAGAATTTACCATAGCCAAAGCCGGACCGTTAACTATTGCACTTTTTATATCGTTTTCAATAGCTATTCTTTGCGCCGATGGAAGCTCCTCAAGTTTATTCAGCAAATTTTCCAATCCATCATTCGCATTGATACCTAATTCCTTTAATACCGAATCATATTTGGTAAAAACATCATTAAAGAAAACCTTCATGGCAAGACCAAAAATAATAGGGTCGGAAACTTTCATCATTGTTGCTTTCAGATGTAATGAAAACAATATGCCGCTTTGTTTGGCGTCTTCAATCTGCTTAGTTAAAAAAGAAACCAATGCTTTTTTGCTCATTACTGTTGCATCTATGATTTCACCATCTAAAAGCGGTAAATCCTCTTTTAGAACCGTTGTGGATCCATCTTTGGACCTCAACTGAATCTTAACAGCTGAAGCGGAAGATAATGTAACCGACTTTTCATTGGATTTAAAATCGCCATGATCCATAGTTGCAACATGGGTTGCGGAATCTTTGCTCCATGCACCCATTGAATGAGGATTCTGTTTTGCATAATTCTTTACAGCCCTTGGAGCACGACGGTCAGAATTTCCTTCACGTAAAACTGGGTTTACGGCACTACCCTTAAGCTTGTTGTATCTTGATTTAATATCGCGTTCCACATCATTTTGTGGGTCATCGGGAAAATCGGGGAGAGCATAACCTTTTTTCTGTAATTCTTCAATTGCTTCATTCAACTGTGGTATAGAAGCACTGATATTGGGTAATTTTACAATATTTGCCTCTGGCATCTTGGCCATATTGCCTAATACTTCCAAATCATTTTCCATGCGCTGGTCTTCTTTTAAAAAGTCAGGGAATGCAGCAATGATCCTTGCAGCCAATGAAATGTCTTTGGTTTCAATAGTAATTCCAGAAGTATTGGTGAATGCTTGAACAATAGGTAAAAAAGATTGGGTAGCCAGAGCTGGAGCTTCGTCCGTTTTGGTATAGAAAATTTTAGGCATCTATATTAGAATATTTAGATTTAAGAGCTGCAAATATACAATTTTATGGTCGCCTATTTGCTTGTGCTTGATGCATTATTTGAAAAAGGAAAGTATATTTTTTGCGAAGGTTTGAGTCTGTAAAAATCAAGTGTTTTAAAAAACAAAAGCCATATCATTGTACAAGTACATTTGATATGGCTTTTTAGAAATAGCCTGTAAAATTTTGTTTTGTTTTTTCAACAAAACCGCAACCAATGATCGCAATCCACAATGCCATTTCCACGTTTTGAAATACGGTGTTGTTCTTAATTCTTCAACCAAGTAACTCCTTTGTATTTCTTCTCGCTGTCTTAATATTCTTATCTTAAATATAGAACCGAGGTTTTATATTTAACGCAAAAGTATCCACATACTACTTATAAAAGCGACAGCCTTTTAGCAACATGCTCGTCTTACTAATCCACATCGGTATGATTAAATCTTACCGAAATTTCCTAAAAAAGATTAAACAACAATATAAAGAACGTAAACTCTATAATGATTTAATGCTATATCCTGAGATATTTTCCTTAAACCATGTATTAAATATAAGGCGAATTTTTTAAAACACAAAGAATTAAAAATCAACACCTTATGAACTAACGTTGTTAACAATTGTTCATAAAAAAACATCCGCCTATTGACGGATGTTTTTGTGAATATTGTGGTTGATCTACTAAGAACGGATCTCTTTGATTCTAGCTTTCTTACCAGTAAGTTCTCTGAAGTAGAATATTCTTGCTCTACGTACTTTACCTTTCTTATTTACTTCTACTTTTTGCAAAGCAGGTAAGTTGATAGGGAATATTCGTTCCACACCTACAGTACCAGACATTTTGCGAATCGTAAAAGTCTCAGTAGCTCCAGAACCTCTTCTTTGGATTACTACACCTTTAAAGAACTGTGTACGTGTTTTATCACCTTCCTTGATCTCATAATATACGGTAATCGTATCACCAGCTGAAAATTCTGGAAATTCTTTTTTTGAAACGAACTCGTTTTCTACGAAGTTGATTAATGATTCCATTACTTTATTTTACAATTATGTTGAACTAACATTCACGATTTTCGTCAGAGGTTAATTTAACAGTGTGCAAAAATAGTTTTTAAATTAGAATTTACAAGAAATTTATTTTGATTTTTTATCCTAAAGCTCAGGATTGTATGGATTTTGTCATTTCAAGTATATCCTAAAGCCCAATATTCAACGTAGTTTAAAGACTTATTCACTATTACTCCGTATCTCCTTCCTTAAAAAGATCAGGGCGAAGTGTTTTAGTTCTTTCATAGGCTTGGTTTTCGCGCCATTCCTCAATCTTAGGAAAATTTCCACTTAAAAGAACATCCGGGACTTTCATTCCTTTGTATTCAGATGGTCTTGTATAAACGGGAGGCGCAAGTAAATTGTCCTGAAAAGTGTCAGTGAGTGCAGAGGTTTCATTATTAAGTACTCCAGGGATTAAGCGTATGACTGAATCACAAAGAATTGCCGCGGCCAACTCTCCACCAGAAAGAACATAGTCGCCTACAGATATTTCTTTAGTGATAAAGGCATCTCTAACCCTATGATCCACTCCTTTATAATGCCCGCATAGAATTATGATGTTTCCTTTAAGTGAGATGCTATTAGCGATTTTCTGATTTAAAGTTTCACCATCTGGGGTCATATATATAACCTCATCATAATTTCGTTCAGACTTTAAAAACGAAATACATTTGTCAATGGGTTCTATCATCATTACCATACCTGCACCTCCACCAAATTGATAATCATCTACTTGGTTATAGCTCAAATCTGTGTAATCCCTTAAATTGTGCATATGAACTTCAACTATTTCTTTTTCTATTGCCCTTTTTAAGATTGATGCTTCAAAAGGACTTTTGAGTAATTCAGGTAATACCGTTATAATATCAATTCGCATTAGTACAGTTGTTTCTAGATTATTGCGTGGTCCAAAAGTAGTGAAAACAGGCTACGTCCTTTACCCAATTTAGCTTTTCGTAGAGTTTTTGTGCAGGATTGTATATCCCTGTTTCCAACGCAAGACCTTTGGCATTG
>RCND010000266.1_pt1 | contig 29466 bp, 31 predicted proteins | sample 2041351 | NCBI WGS metagenome assembly RCND01 (sample SAMN09708230, study PRJNA481090) | Marine sediment metagenome, whole genome shotgun sequencing project. | biome: marine sediment; feature: ocean; material: sediment; isolation source: Sewage treatment plant 12B marine sediment (STP12B) ... | reverse complement strand
CCGTCGCATTCTTTGCAGCACTCATTGGCCGACCACTAAACCTGATCGTGGGACACCTTTGCTCCTGTGGTATTTACGTAAAAACGACGGTGATCCCAGCGCTTTGGCCCTGCTCGCGTTCAAGGTCATGGTATTTGCTACGGCCATTGCCGACGATGAAGCGGTTTTTGGCATCGGGATGTGGTTCACCGGTTTCGGGATGATCTTTGGACCCGCTTGGGCTTACTTTCTTGGCCTCGTTTACCAATACCTGCGCCACGATTTTTTGGCCAAACCGCGCAGCCATTAACCCACCCTCGTTCTTGCAAAGGTACCCACCATATTAGGTCTCGCAATTCTCTATATCGCTCTGGGCTTTGCCGCCCTTTGCCTCGGCCTCGGCTTTACCCATGCGGTCGGCACGTTGCGCGCCTTAATGCAAGACGCACAAGGCAATACGCCTTTGCCCGCATAAACCTATCCACGCCAAATTCGGGGCCTACATGCATGTCGGTCCCGACCTGTGAGAAACCACTAATTTGCCGTATTCTACCCTACATTGTGCCACAGGGCTGCTGCACGATCGATCCTAATCAACCAGATGGATATGACATGAGCCCTTTGACAGCGATCAGCCAAGCCGTAGCACGTAGCTTTACCTTTTCAGGCCGCGCAAGCCGCAGCGAATATTGGTGGTTCATGATGGTATATGCCGTCGTCTTTTTTATCTGCGGTATTATCGATACCATGATGGTGATGTCCTTGGTGCAAGAGCAAGGCGAGCAATCCATTTTCACGCTCGGCGTGTTCGATCTTGCCTCGACATTCGCATGGCTCATTACGCTTCCAACATTTCTAAGCTTGACGGTACGCCGTTTGCACGATGCAGGCTTTTCCGGCGTTTGGCTGGTGTTGCTGATCATCCCGCTAGGCGGGTTGGCACTGTTCGTCATGCACATCATGCCAAGCGAAGGCCGCACAACCGCACATGGCACGCCCACTGCTGCTGCTGCCCCAGCAAATGTTGCGGGAAAACCTGTCACCGTCGACTCGCACAAACGCGCCATGCAAGGCTATGCCCTGCTCTTTGACAAAGACAAAAAAGTCTCGCCCGAAGCTAAAGCAGCGCGCAAAGCGGAAGTCTCAGACTACTACCGCACACAGGTTCTCAAATCAGGCAAACCCGCCTAAGGCGTCCCTTAGTATGAGAACTCTGAGTAGATGCGGCTCAGATCCCCGTTCCACTCACCATTGTAGCAGTCGATCAGTTCATCGGCGGGCGTTTTGCCAGTCTCGATGCTCTCCTTAAGCGCGTTGAGAAAATGTGTCTCATCCGGCACCAATCCGCCCGCACCACTGCGCGCGCGCGCCTTGAGGCCCGCCTCTGACAGCGCCACAGTTTCACGTGCCAACTCAAGCATGCTGATCCCACCGGCTTTGGCTTGAAGGCCATCCACGGAGGCAGCAACACGCAGCGCTTCGCGGGTCTCATCATCCCAGCCTTTGACCAGATCCCACGCCGCATCAAGGGACGCCTGATCATACATAATCCCGACCCAAAATGCTGGTAGCGCACATAGGCGGCGCCATGGGCCGCCATCAGCGCCGCGCATCTCGATAAATTGCTTGGTCCGCGCCTCGGGGAAGGCTGTCGTCAAATGGTCGGCCCAATCGCTCAGCGTCGGAGTCTCTCCTGGAAGGGCAGGTAGTTTTCCCGCCATGAAATCACGGAAAGACATACCCAGCGCGTCAATATACTTGCCATCGCGGTAAACAAAATACATCGGTACATTAAGCGCATATTGCACCCACGCTTCAAAGCCGAAGCCCTCATCAAAAACAAACGGAATCATGCCCGTGCGCGCAGGGTCCAGATCACGCCATACGCGGCTGCGCCATGATTTATGGCCGTTAAGCTTACCCTCAAAGAACGGAGAGTTTGCGAAAAGTGCTGTCGCCACCGGCTGCAATGCCACGGCAACGCGCATCTTTTGCGCCATGTCAGCCTCGGACGAGAAATCGAGGTTAACCTGAACCGTACAGGTCCGACGCATCATGACGCGGCCCATCGTGCCCACTTGCGTCATGTAATCATTCATCAATTTATAGCGGCCCTTGGGCATCAGATCCATGTCCTCATGGGTCCATTCGGGTGCAGCACCGAGACCTATAAACCCGACACCGATTTCGTCTGCCACGTCTTTTACTTCGCGCAGGTGAACGTTCACTTCGTCGCATGTCTCGTGGATCGTCTCAACCGGTGCACCAGACAGTTCCAACTGCCCACCCGGCTCTAACGACACATTCGCACCATCTTTCTCAAGCCCGATCAGCTTGCCGCCCTCCTCGACCGGAGACCAGTTGTGGCGGTCGCGCAGACCTTCCAGCATCACACGAATGGAGCGCTCACCCTCGTAGGGGAGCGGCTTATGCGTGTCTTTGCAATAACCAAACTTCTCGTGCTCGGTGCCGATGCGCCATTCTTCTTTGGGCTTACAACCATCTGCAAGGTACTGCGCCAGCTGATCAATATGCTCGATCGGCCCGCCGCCGGATTGGGGAATAGACATACACGCACTCCGCTTGGTGTTCAGTCCGCAGCCTTGCGGAGATTCTCTTCGTCGTCAATGCAGCAGGGCGTGGGCCGGACGCAAGGGGGTGCGTTCCCAAATCACAACTGCGTGGCTGCGCCTGCTGCGCAATTCGGACAGCATCCGCTCCGTGCGCAGACCCGGCAGTTTGCTAAAGGCATCGAATAAAGCATCCGACCCGGCAGCATTCACAGGAATCATAACCGCCGCCTGATCCGGCGCATCCAGCCGCCAATGGGCAGGGATCGCCGTGGCATCGAGGCTAAGACGCTCTAATGCGGCGAGCGAAACAACGCCACCTGTCAGCGGCCCGAAGTAGGCAATCTGCCCCTCGTCCACCTGTACGGCCCCCGGCCCGTCACCCGCGCCCCGAAACCGCGCGCGCTGGAACCCGACAAGGCCAAGGGCGACACCCCCCAAAAGCAACGCCCACCCCGGCAAGGCCAACAAGAATCCCGGACCAACGATCCACCAAAGCCCAAAAAGGGCCAAACCGACCCCCACCAAAACCTCGCGCCAGCGCCACAGCGCGGCCTTTGCTTCAGGTCTGAAAAACATGACGCACTTCCTCTACGATTATTGGTGTCTTGAGCAAGGCCACCTCATAACTTCCAATTTGTTGAAAGCCGATCCGTTCATAGGCGCGGGCAGCAGCGGCATTGGCCGCAAATAAAATTGCCACTTGCGCCCCCAGCTCCCGCAACTCGGCCAGTTGCAAAGCAACGACCGCCCCGGCTAGCCCTTGGCCCCTGACAGCGGGAGGCACATAAACACCACCCACCTGCACCGTTTCCGCCGCGCGCGCATTGAGCGATGCCATCGCCACAGCAGCGCCGCCACGCTCCAGTATCCGCGCAGCAGGGTGATCGGCAAAGACACCCGCAGCACACTGGCCCGATGCGCCATCCGTCGGGGCAATCCCCGTGTCGCGCGCATATCCGTCAAACCAGTCTATCAACGTGGGAATGTCATCGGCGTGCGGCTTGCGCAGATGCAAGCCCGCCACATCAGGGACCTTCAGGTCATCCAGCTTCAAACGGTAGAGCGGCTCTGTCTCTTTCACAGAAAACGCGTCGGGCGTCAGCCCCAACGCATCCGCCCATGCGTTCACCTGATCAGGCACACCCGTGATGCCTGCGACCCGCCGACCTGCCACTGCACTCACGGCAGAGCGCCAAACTGTGGCATCCGCATGGGGGGCCTGACACATGAGATAACCGCCATTCGTGCAGGCGACGACGCCTGCGATGCCGTCACGCTCGTGTAGCCAATAGGTCGCGCCGTGCCGGTGGTCCGTACTTCCGATCCCGTGCGCCTCTAAATTTCCGCGCAGAAACATCGACGTTTCTGGATGGGACGCCAAAAACCTCTCCAGCGCGGGGACGTCTCCGTTATCGGCTTGCCGCAACAAGGTCATGACCAATCCCCTAACACCTGCTGCCAGATGGTCATCGCGGCAACTGCTGCCGTATCGGCGCGTAGAATACGTGGTCCCAGCGAGACAGAAGTGGCGCACGCCAATGCCCGCAGCTTCTCCCGCTCCCGTTCAGAGAATCCGCCCTCCGGCCCAATGAAAATCGCCCACGGCTCCTGTGTTTCACTAATGAGGGATGCAGGCATTGAGGAGGCCAGCGTCTCGTCACAAAACATAATCCGCCGCGTCGAATCCCAGCCGCTCAGCAAGCGGTCAAACCGCTGCATCTCGGCCACTTCCGGCACATAGGTCCCGCCGCATTGCTCAGCCGCCTCAACGGCATGTGCTTGCAGACGGTCGCGCTGAAACCGGCCTGTGTTCGTAAAATCGGTCTGCATGGGCACGATCCGCGCAGCGCCCATCTCGGCCGCCTTCTCGACAATGAAATCTGTGCGCGTTTTTTTAATCGGCGCAAAGCACAGCCAGAGGTCTGGCGGCATCTGCAGCGCCTTGGTTTGCTCCCGACAAGCAAGCTCACCGCCGCGCTTTCCCGCCTGCGACACTTCGGCCCACCATTCCCCATCCGTGCCGTTAAACAACAGCACCTGCGCGCCAATGGCCTGCCGCATCACACCAAAAAGGTAATGCGCCTGCCCACGGTCCAAAGGAACTGTTTGCCCATCCCCTAAAGGGTGCTCTACATAAAGTCTGATTTTCGCGTCCATGGGATGGATATATGCAAGACAACGCCACACCACCAGAGCCGCAGGAAAATGACCCTAATACTGGGACAGTCGCAGATGCCCACTCGCGCAACTGGGTGGACCTCTATGCCCCTGCCGCAACGCGCCCATATCTAAGGCTCAGCCGTGCTGACAGGCCTATTGGTACATGGCTTTTGCTCTTGCCCTGCTGGTGGGGGTTATCACTGGCCATGCTCTATGACGGGCAGGCATCTTGGCATGATCTATGGATATTTGTCAGCTGTGCCATCGGAGCGTTTTTGATGCGCGGCGCGGGCTGTACGTGGAATGATATCTCCGATCGTGATATTGACGGGCAAGTTGCACGCACCCGCTCACGCCCCATCCCATCGGGCCAGGTCAGCGTCAAAGGTGCGATGATCTGGATGATACTTCAGGCGCTTATCTCCTTTGCGATTTTGCTGACCTTCAATGCCGCCGCGATCCGCCTTGGTGTTCTCGCGCTCATTCCTGTCGCGATTTATCCGTTTGCGAAGCGATTCACCTGGTGGCCTCAGGTCTTTCTCGGTCTTGCCTTCAACTGGGGGGCGCTGCTTGCATGGACGGCGCACACTGGCAGCCTCGATTCACCCGCGGTTGTACTGTATGCTGCCGGCATCGCGTGGACGCTGTTTTACGATACGATCTATGCCCACCAGGATACCGAAGACGATGCTCTGATCGGTGTGAAATCCACTGCGCGCTTGTTCGGTGAAAACACCGGAAAATGGCTACGTAGATTTTTGATGGCCACCGTTGGCCTGATGGGCATTGCGGTGATTTTCTCAGCGCTTCCAAATGCGTCCGTCTTAGCACTTGCTGTTGCGATTGCGGGGCCTTGGGCGATGGGGTGGCATATGGCATGGCAGTTGCGGGGTCTCGACATCCATAATACGGACAAAATGCTGCAACTGTTTCGGGTCAACCGCGATACAGGCATAATACCGCTGCTCTTTTTCGCGATAGCACTACTCCTTTGATTGCACCACAGGTCGCAGCGGCGTATCACCCTCAGTAATACTGAACAGCTCCGAAAGTGCCTATGCGTCTCTCTTCAATACTCACAATTTTCCTGACCTTCGCTGCCGCTGCGGTACTTTCTCTCGTTGCAGCCAGCTTTTCGGTGCAGCTGATTGAGGATTCCTCCGAGATTGGTGTGCGTGACGCCTTGGATGCAAAGGGGATGACTTGGGCTGAAGTAGAGGCAAACGGCCTTCAGGTTTCATTGTCGGGGGTTGCCCCCACCGAGGCAGTCCGTTTTTCGGCCCTCACGACTGCGGGTTCCTTTGTTGATGCCGCGCGGGTAATTGATAACATGGGGGTCGCGGCACAAGAGGCATTGGCTGCGCCAAAGTTCTCTGCCGAAATTCTGCGCAACGAGAGTGGCGTTTCCGTGATTGGCCTCATTCCCACCAGCACGGACCGTGATTATGTCGTTGCCCGATTCTCAAGCCTTGCCGGATCAAACGGCGTTACCGACCTGCTTGAAACCGCAGACTATCCCGCTCCCGAAGGATGGGAACGGGCGTTGGAGTTTGCACTAGCGGCCATGAGCAGCTTGCCGCGTGCAAAAGTATCGGTTGAAGCCGAGCGTGTTGCGATCACGGCCATCACAAACAACGCCCAGGAAAAAGCGCGGCTGGAGCAAGACTTGCGCCGCATGGCACCCAGTCAGATCACACTTGAGTTGGACATTGCAGCACCCCGCCCTGTGATCACACCCTTCACCACCCGCTTTCAGATCACAGCAGAGGGGGCCAGCTTTGATGCCTGCTCCGCAGATACCGAACGTGCGGCAGAGCGCATTATCAGCACAGCAAAAGCAGCAGGGGCAAAGAACCCGCGCTGTACCGTGGGCCTTGGCGTTCCGACGCCGCGATGGGCCGATGCCGTCACCGCCTCCATCAACGCGTTGACCAAATTGGGTGGCGGTTCAATTACACTTGCGGATGCGGACATAACATTGCTCGCCCCTCCCGAGACGAGCCAGTCCGACTTTGACACAGTCGTTGGTGAGCTGGAAAATGCCCTGCCCCCCGTCTTTGCTCTGCAGGCAAAGCTGCCCGAAGCACAGGACCCTGACGCAGGCCCTCCTGAATTCACCGCAACGCTGAGCCCTGAGGGTCAGGTGCAACTGCGTGGCCGCGTCAACGATGATGCCCTACGCGAATTGACGACCAGCTTTGCCAAGGCACGCTTTGGCTCTGACAGGGTTTATACGGCCACCCGTGTCGTTGACGATCTACCCTCCAATTGGGCCACCCGTGTCCTTGCCGGCCTTGAAAGCCTGGGCCGGCTCAGCAACGGGTCGGTCACCGTCACACCTGAAAACGTTCAACTGAACGGCAACACCGGCAATCCCAATGCTTCCACTGAAATCGCGTCCCTGCTGGTGGATAAGCTTGGCGAAGGCTCTGCATTTGATGTAAAAGTGAAATATCAGAAAAAACTCGACCCTGTACTTGGCCTGCCGACCCCAGACGAGTGCGAAGCCGAAATTGGCGCCATCGTCGCCGCAGGTAAGATCAACTTTGAGCCCGGCTCTGCAACCATTGACGCATCCGCCTTAGGGACCATGGATGACATCGCGGCAGTGCTCAAGCGTTGTGGTGATCTTCAGTTGGAAATCCAAGGGTATACCGACAGCCAAGGTGGTGGCGAAATGAACCTCGCCTTAAGCCAGAGCAGAGCGGAATCGGTCTTGAACGAGCTGCGCGCCCGTCGCGTTGTGACGGGCACCTTCAAGGCAGTCGGTTACGGTGAAGCAAGCCCTGTTGCAGATAATAAGACCGAGGCAGGCCGCGAAGCCAACCGCCGTATCGAGTTCCGCCTTGTGCGGCCTGACACGGCAGAAACACCGAGCGAAACAACGCTGGAATCCACTGCCGAAAACGGTGATACAGCTCCAAACACCTCGACCGAAGAAAGCGCCACAGAATGAGCAGATTTGAATTTGTCCTTGCGACCGCCATCATTCTATTTGTGGCATTCTGCATGGGGTGGTTCGCCAATTGGCTTTTGCACCGCTTTACCCGCGTTGCCTCTGACGACGTGGCGCAGCTTGACCGGATGAGCCAAGAACTTCATGAGGCGGAAGAAACGCGTGATCAGGCGATCACCTATCTGCAACAACGCGAAGCAGAGCTGACCAACCAGCTTTCCCAGACTGAGGCAGAGTTGCGCGCGGCCATGGATGGCCTGCGCGATGCCCGCCATGAAGCAGAAGAAATGCGCGCCTACATCGAAAGCCAGCGCGCAGGTTAATCGCGTTACGGCACCGTTAGGCAGGGGCAGGTCGCGTTCTTGCTGATGTGATGCGACGTGCTGCCCAACACCAGCGCACCCAAATCGCCCAATCCGCGACGACCTGTGATAATGAGATCCGCTGACGCAGTCTCAGCACGGTCCAAGACATCACGTGCAGGATCACCGTGTCCGATGTGCACCTCAATATTCTCAACACCTTCTTCCGCTGTAATTGCACGTACTTGCTCTGCCAACTTCTCGGCCGCCTCAAGCAGCAGCTCTTTCTGTGCCAGGTTCGATCCGACATAGAACCCCGAAATCGCTTCTGCTGCATAGACAACAGTCTCATCTCGCGGTGTGTGCATAACCTGCAACGAGGCACCAAATTTCGTAGCAATACTACACGCCAAACGCAGCGCACGCTTTGCCGCGTCAGAACCATCAATGCCAACAACAATCGACGTAATCATAACCTGTCCTTTTTTGGTAATTATAGATTGTATCTAGGGGCTCTTACGAACACCAGCTTTGATGTGGATCAACGAAGTACCTACCAGCGCGACAGGGCATCTTCGTCTGCGTCTGTTGCTGCGACCCACGCCGCCCCTGCCGCGGATATCTCGCGCTTCCAGAATGGTGCGCGGGATTTAAGATAGTCCATCAAGTATGTCGCCGCTTCAAACGCGTCCTTGCGGTGCCGCGCGGCGGTCGCAACCATCATGATCATCTCACCCGGAACCAAGCGCCCGTAGCGGTGAATGACAAGGACATCCCCCAATGAGAAACGCTCCTTTGCCTGTGCCGCCATTTGCGCAATCGCCTTTTCGGTCATGCCGGGATAATGCTCGATTTCCATCGCTTCTATCGGGTCGTCGGGCAGATCGCGCACAATGCCGGTAAACGTCACAATGGCCCCCATGTCGCGGTGGCCTGAGGCAAAGGCGGTGCTTTGCTCTCCCAGATCGAATGGTTGTTCCTGAACGCTTATGTGCATCCTAACCGCCCGTCATCGGCGGAAAGAATGCAACCTCACGCACACCGGCAAGAGGCGCATCAAAATCGGAAAGCTCCTGATCCAGCGCCACGCGCAGCGCCGTGGTATCTTCAAAAGCAGCCGCATACCGCTCTTCGCGCGCACAAAGCTCGGCAACGAGGTCGGCAACCGTCACAGCGTCTGTCTCGATCCGTTCACGCGGCAGGCCAATGCGCTCCCGCACCCATGCAAAATACAAGATATCCATTAACGCCCCTCCTTGAGATGCGGCATCGCTTTCATGAGGTAGTCCCAGCCCGTAACTGCCGTCAGCGCAGCAGCAAGCCAAAGGAGCCAAAGTCCAATCCGACCCGACCACTCCATTGCCAGCACTTTCCAGCCAAGCCCGAGAATGTCTTCCTCATCACCGTTCAAGATCGCGTGAACCATCCCTTCGTCCATGCCGTAAATGCTCATTCCCAGATAATGCTCAAACACACCTTGGCTGAACAACACGGCGATCGCAGTCATCTGCAACGCAGTCTTCCATTTGGCCAGCTTAGTTACCTTCAGCGTGCCAGCGGTATCTCCCAGATACTCGCGCAAGCCCGATACAAACACCTCGCGAAACAGGATGACTGTTGCAGGTAGCACGAGCCATGGTGACCAGCTTGAAAAGCCGATGATGACCATCAAAGCAATCACCACCATCGCCTTATCAGCAATGGGGTCGAGCATCGCGCCAAGCTTTGTCTCCTGCTTCCACGCGCGCGCAAGATAGCCGTCGATCCAATCCGTCGCCGCAGCCGAGACGAACAGCAGCAGGGCAAACCAATCGGCATAGGGCCGCGTGAAATATAAAAACATCACCGCCACACATGGGGCAGCAAGCAACCGCATCACGGTCAGAATATTCGGTATGTTCCAATTCATATTCATACCTTACACCGCGCATAGATCACGTAAAAGCACGAACCCCGCCGCAACGAATACAAGCCAGCAGATATATGCCGCCCGCAGAATTTATTTGGCAAATAGACTCAATCCCGAATGGGCTACACGCACCAAAAGCGGCGTATCTTCACCCTTTCTCGTGGAAATACGCATAGATCGTATCCGCCAAAGTATCCGAGACCCCTTCAACGGCCTTGAGGTCATGTAAGTTCGCACGCGCCACAGCCTTGGCCGAACCAAAATGCGCCAACAACGCCCGCTTGCGCGCAGCACCTACGCCCGGCACATCGTCGAGCGGCGTCGCCCCGATCGATTTCGCACGCTTTGCACGGTGTGTCCCAATGGCAAAACGGTGCGCCTCGTCACGCATACGCTGGATAAAATAGAGCACGGGATCATTGTGGCGCAGCGCCATCACCCGCTTACCCGTACGGTAAAATTCTTCCTTGCCAGCATCACGGTCTTCACCCTTTGCGACACCGATCATCGGGATGTCCTCCACCCCGTACTCACGCATGATTTCGCGCACTGCACTGACCTGCCCTGCACCCCCGTCAATCAGCAACAGATCGGGCCAGTGTCCTTCACGACGCTCGGGGTCCTCTTTGATCAGGCGTTTAAAACGGCGCATGAGCACCTCTTTCATCATGCCAAAGTCATCACCGGGCGTCAGGTCATCGCCGCGAATATTGAACTTGCGGTACTGGCTCTTGATCATCCCCTCCTGCCCTGCGACCACCATCGCGCCCACGGCAAAGGCCCCTTGAATGTGGGAGTTGTCATATATCTCGATCCGTTCTGGCACCTTTGACAGATCAAAGGCTTCCGCCAACCCTTTGAGCAGTTTGGTCTGCGTCGCACTTTCCGCCATTTTACGCGCAAGGCTTTCACGCGCATTGCGCAGCGCCCCATCAACAAGGTCCGCCTTCTCGCCTCGCTGCGGCACCAACAGCTCAACCTTACGGTTAATCTTGGTCGCCAAGGCGTCCGCCATCAGGTCAGGGTTCTCGATCTCATGGCTAAGAATCAACTGACGCGGTGGATCACGTTGGTCATAGAACTGACCGATAAAGGCCTCCAAAACTTCTGCTGGTTCCACATCATCGCCCACACGCGGATAATAATCATGGTTCCCCCAGTTTTGGCCCGAGCGTATAAAGAACACCTGCACGCAGGCCTGCCCGTCCGACATGTGCAGACCGATAATATCGGCCTCACTCACGCCTTTGGGATTAATCCCTTGGGTCGTCTGCACTTGGGTCAGTGCCTTAATCCGGTCTCTTAACGCCGCCGCCCGCTCAAATTCCATCTCCTCCGACGCCGTCGTCATCTCGGCGGCCAGCCGTGTCTGGATTCCCGTCGTCTTACCGGCCAGAAACTTCTGCGCATCGTCAACAGTCTGACGATATTCCTCCGCACTGATCTTACCCACACAAGGGGCCGAGCACCGCTTGATCTGATATTGCAGGCAAGGGCGCGTCCGGCTCTCGAATTGGGAGTTGGAACAGTCGCGCAACAAGAACACACGCTGGAGCTGGTTCAGCGTCCGGTTTACCGCACCCGCGCTGGCGAACGGGCCATAATACGCGCCCTTCTCCTTCTTAGCGCCACGGTGCTTTTTGATCTGGGGGTAGTCATGCTCTTTTGTGACGAGGATGTTGGGAAAGCTCTTATCATCGCGCAACAGAACATTGAATTTCGGCTTGAGCTGTTTGATCAGGTTCTGCTCAAGGAGCAGTGCTTCCGTCTCCGTCTTGGTCGTGAGGAACATCATCGAGACGGTATTATCAATCATACGCGCAATGCGGGGGCTATGACCGCTGGGGCGGGCATAATTGCTCACCCGTGCGCGCAAATTGCGCGCTTTGCCCACATAAAGCACCCGACTTTCGCTATCCAACATCCGGTAAACGCCGGGCGATCCATCCAGAGTCTTGAGATAACTCTGAATTACATCATATCCCGACTGTCGGTTTTTTTCAGCGTCAGGCATATGCGTTCGATTCTCTCTTTCGCTTCACGTTTTGATAACAGCATCAACCAGTAACATGTCCACTTTTCCTGTGGATAACTCTGTCTATAACTTATCGAAACACGGGATTTTCTGTTAGTTTCTAAGATGTTCTCAAAATTGTCTAATTATTAGGCATCTTTCCAAGACACTGGATATAAACAATTTTTTAAATCAACACGTCAGAAGCACCTGATTACCCGATGAATTCCTTAGCAAATTTAGCAATTACAACTGCTCGGTGCAAAACTCTTGCGAGCGGCCTTTTCACTCAACACCCAGCACATCCGGCGTCTGCCACCCAAGGTGCTGACCACCGTCGACACACAAAAGCTGACCTGTGACACTCGGCGCATCCAGAAAATAGCCTAAGGCTGCTGTGATGTCGCGTGGATTTGCGCCGCGCTTGAGGATGGTAGCCGCCCGCTGTCCGTCAAAATGTGCTTGAGACTGCCGACTACCTTGCAACGTGGGGCCGGGGCCAATCGCGTTCACACGAACAGCGGGTGCAAGGGCCTGTGCGGTTGTTTGCGTCAGAGACCAGAGGGCGGCCTTGGCAAGCGTGTAGGTCATGAATTCCGGCGTGAGCTTGCGCACGCGCTGGTCGAGCATGTTCACGATCAAACCCGAGGCAACAGGTTCACCCATCTCATCAGTATCAGGGCGTAACCCTTGCGCTGCCATCGCTTGGCTCAGCACAAAAGGGGCGCGCAGGTTTGAATTGATATGCCGGTCCCAGCTGTCACGCGTCGCACTCGTGATGGTGTCGTACTCGAAGATTGACGCGTTGTTCACCAAACAGGGTATCGGTCCGCCCAACGCCTCTGCCGCGCGGGGCAACAATCCCTCCATCGCATCCAGATCAAATAGGTCCGCCTGCAGCGCAACAGCGTGGCGACCCATCCCGGTTATCTGCGTTACCACTTTGTCGGCGCCCTCGGAAGAAGACGCATAATGCACTGCCACGTCATACCCGCGCTCCGCCAGATAAAGCGCCATAGCGCGGCCCAGTCGCTTACCCGCGCCGGTTACCAATGCTCGTTTCATATTGTGTCCTTAACCCGCCAAAACCACGAAGAGATAAGTGGCATATAGCGCGCTTAGCGCGATGCCCCAGACCCGCGTGATGTTTTGACCCAGATAAACGAAAGGGATCAGCAGCAAAGAAGCCCCCAGCATGACCCAAAGGTCAAAGCGCAAGAATTCAGGATCGACATTAATCGGACCGACAAGGCCCGCAATCCCGATGATCGCCAGCAGGTTGAACATATTCGAGCCGATGACATTGCCCAGCGCCACATCCGCCTGACGGCGCAGTGCTGCCACAACGGTGGTCGCTAGCTCTGGCAGGGACGTCCCGATGGCAACCAGCGTGAGGCCAATGACCGTGTCACTCACGCCAAATACCTTGGCGATAATCGTCGCATTATCCACCAGCAATGAGGCTCCAAGCGGCAGACCGATCATGCCCAAAAGCAAAAACATCCCGATCTTCCATGACGGCATATCGGGATCGACCCCTTCAAGGTCTTCTTCCTCATCCGTTGCATCCGCCAGATCAGCATGACGGTGTGCCCGCGCATCACGCGCCGCATCAAACAGCATCGCAGCAAGGGCTGTCAGCAAGGCAATCGACGCAATCCAGTCAAAGACGCCACGATACGCCAGCGCAATAAAGAGCAATGTCGCCGCGATCATATGGTTAAAGGATTTTCGTGTGTTGCACTCAGACGTGTGCATGGTTGCAAGCAGCGCAGGAATACCCAGCACAAGCAGAATATTCGCGGTGTTAGAACCTACTACATTGCCCATCGCAATGCCCGGCACATCATCAAGTACGGCCTTGATCGAGATAAGAAGTTCAGGAGCGGAGGTGCCGAAGGCCACAATGGTCAAGCTGACAATCAGAGCCGGAATACCGATCCGCAGACTGAGGTTTACTGCCCCTTTAACCAGCGCATCCCCCGCAAGGAGCAAAATCACCAGCCCAAGGCCCGACAGTAACCACGCAGTCATCATCCCCGTTTCCCTCCGCAGGCACAGGGGCCCTTACCGATTCGGTACCGTCCGCATTTGCTACACTTACGTTGGGTGAGGGTCTTACCACCAATCCAGTGCATTTTACCAAACCAGCCAAGCACGCCGATGAAAACCAGAAAAAGGGCAACAATTTTGAGGATCATACTATAGGCCAAACCGTGCGTATTGGGCGCGTTCTTCGATGCCGTGCAGGGCATCACCGACAATCTGCGCACCAAAGCGGTTGAGCAGACCCTTCTTCACACCATAGCGGCGCAACTTTACCTTCTCGCCAAAGCGCTCTTTCAGGTGCGGTTTGATATGACCAATCCCGTCGATCAATCCGACTTCAATCGCTTTGCGCGCCAGCCAGATTTCCCCCGTGAACAGATCACGGTCTTCCACCAACTTACCCGCCCTTCGCGTCGTCACATGCTCTTTGAAGTTCACATGAATATCTTCCAACAGCTCTTTGAGCCGCGCGATATCCTCAGGCTTTTCCGGCTGGAACGGATCGAGCATGGATTTGGAATTCCCTGCAGTATAAACACGCCGCTGCACGCCGTTCTTGGCCATCAATTCGTGCAGGCCAAAGCCTGCAGAAATAACACCAATAGAGCCTACGACAGAGGATGTATCAGCGTAAATTTCATCGGCTGCCGCCGCGAGCCAATAGCCACCAGATGCGGCCACGTCCTCGACAAAAGCGATCACAGGGATCTTCTTTTCTTCCGCCAACCGCCGGATGCATGCCCCGATAAGCGAGGATTGCACAGGGCTACCCCCGGGGGAGTTAACCTCAAGCGCCACGGCAACAGGTTTGCCCTTTGAGAAGGCCTTTTCTATCACCGGTGCAAGGCTCGCATCATTGAGCGCACCGCGTCCAGATGTACCAATCATCCCCGACAGCCGGATCACGGCAACGGTCGGGTCGCTTTTCATAAAGGGGAGCCATTGTTTCATCCCACACATGTAGAGCCGCAAGCCGCCATCAACAAGGAGGGGACCCGTGATTATTGCCGGATGCGCCAGCCGGTTTTGAATATCCACCAGATCACCGCCATACAAAGCGTGGTAAAACCCGCAATCGCGAACAAGCTTAGCCCGATGGACACGTCAGCCGATCCGAAAAAGGACCACCGGAAGCCGGAGATCAGATAAACCACCGGATTGAAGTGCGAGATGATCTGCCAGACAGGCGGTAACATCGAGATGGAGTAAAAAGAGCCACCAAGAAACACCAGCGGCGTGATGATCAGCAGCGGAACAAGCTGCAACTGTTCAAAATTCCCTGCCCAAATGCCAATGATGAAACCCATCAGCGCAAAACTGATACAGGTCAGCACCAGAAATCCAACCATAGCAAACGGGTGCTGTATCTCGAAATCCACAAACAAGAATGCGGTGGCGAGGATGATCACGCCAATGAATAACGCCTTGGTTGCCGCAGCACCCACATATCCCATCACAATCTCAAGGAAGTTCACGGGCGCTGAGAGAAGCTCAAATATCGTACCGATGAATTTGGGGAAATATATCCCGAAACTGGCATTCGAGATCGATTGGGTGATGACGCTGAGCATGATCAGCCCCGGCACGATAAACGCGCCATAAGAGACACCCTCAACCTCTTGGATCCGGCTGCCGATGGCTGCGCCAAAGACCACGAAATAAAGGGACGTGGACAAGACAGGCGAGATGAAGCTCTGCGTGATCGTGCGGAAAAAGCGGGCCATCTCGAACACATAAATGGATTTTACAGCGGTCCAGTTCATGGCGCGTCTCCTTCGTGTACGAGATCGACAAAAATATCCTCAAGGCTCGACTGGCGTGTGACGACATCGCGCAGGACCAACCCCGCAGCCGCGACATCTGCCAGCAGCTTTGTGATGCCCGTCCGCTCGCTCTTGGTGTCATAGCTGTAGATCAGCGCGCTGCCGTCTTCTTTGAGGCGCAGGGCGTCCGACACTAGGCTGGCAGGAATTTCAGTCAAAGGCTCGGAAAGCTGCACCTCAAGCTCCTTCTTGCCCATTCGATCCATCAGCTTGGCCTTTTCTTCGATCAGCAATATCTCGCCCTGGGCGATCACGCCAATGCGGTCAGCAATGGCCTCCGCCTCTTCGATATAATGGGTGGTCAGGATGATCGTCACGCCGTCACGTTTCAACTCGGCGACAATCTCCCACATGTCACGGCGCAGTTCGACATCCACGCCCGCAGTCGGCTCATCCAGAAACAACACACGCGGCTCATGGCTCAGCGCTTTAGCGATCAGTACGCGGCGCTTCATGCCGCCTGACAGTTCCCGAATTTGGCTGTCACGCTTGTCCCACAGGGACAGTTGGCGCAGGATTTTCTCAATCAAGGCAGGGTTCGCAGACTTCCCGAACAAACCGCGTGAAAATTTGACCGTGTTCTGGACACGCTCGAACGGCTCCAGATTAATCTCCTGTGGCACGAGGCCAATCATGGAGCGTGCGGCGCGAAAATCCTTGATCGTATCATGACCGCCCACTTTAACGCTGCCAGATGTGGCGGTTGTGATACCGCAGATCGTTGAAATCAGGGTCGTCTTACCCGCACCATTCGGCCCGAGCAGCGCAAGAATCTCGCCTTCTTCAATCTGGAGGTTCACCCCTTTGAGCGCCTCAAAACCGCCTGCATAGGCTTTTCGTAACGCAGCTACATCGACAATCAGGGGCATGGCAGTCTCCGGCTTGGGGCTATTGCCTACCTAGACCGAATTGCCCCGCGGCAACAAGAGCGCCGCAGCGTTACGATTTGGTCCGCCCAAACCAGCCTTTTTTGCCCTCAGCCTCCGGTGCTGCGTCCTCGGCAGAAGCCTCGGCTGGTCCCTCAAGCGTTTCTTGCAAGTTGTTGAAGAATTGATCCGCCATCTTCTTGGCAAATCCGTCAATAATGCGACTACCAAGTTGTGCCAGCTTGCCGCCAACCTTGGCCTCCACGTCATAGCTCAACTCACAACCGCCATCGGTCGCCACCAGCCGCACATCCGCACCGCCCTTTGCAAATCCAGCAGCACCGCCCTTACCCGCACCATCAATGCGCAAGGAAGTATCCGGCACCATATCTGTGATCTCGACCTCGCCCTTAAATGTGGCCTTCACAGGGCCGACCTTTTGCACGACCGTCGCTATGAACCCTTCTTCGGGCGATCCGGAAACTTCCGTGGCACCCGGCACGCAGGTTTTCAGCATTTCGGGATCAAGCAAGGCCGCATAAACCTGCGCGGGTGTGGCAGCGATCTGGCGGGTGTCTGACATTTGCATGGGCGTGCTCTCCTGATGTGATCCCCAACGCTATGAATTTTTCTGGACAGCTGCAACGGGATTGATGATGGTGCGCGTATGACAACAGCCTCCAACCGTGCGGGCCTTGCAATCGCCTTTGTGCTGTTCGGGGTTTTTTGCATCTCCCTCAATGACATGCTGATCAAGCAACTCTCCAGCGGCTACCCCCTGCACGAGATTGTATTTTTCCGCTCTGCCATTGCTTTGCTGGTCACGCTTGTCTTTCTGCAATTCGAGGGCGGCTTTGCTGCCTTGCGCACCGACAGGCCGATACTGCATATCTTTCGCGGTATTTTGGTTGTCATCTCGAACATGGCATTCTTTCTGGCCCTCGCCGTGCTGCCGCTGGCGGATGCGACGGCGCTTTTCTTTGTTGCGCCCTTGTTCATTACTCTACTCTCGATCCCGCTCTTGGGTGAAAAGGTCGGCCCCCTGCGCATCGGCGCCGTCATCGTCGGCTTTATCGGTGTGATCATCATGCAGCGTCCGTGGGAGAGTGGCGACAGCCTCCCCGCGTCACGCATCGTGCTGTTGTTGCCAGTGCTGGCCGCCCTCACCTATGCGCTTAACCAATTGATGACACGCAAGCTGGGCGTCAAAGCACCCGCATCCACCCTTGCGATCTATATTCAGGCGACATTCCTTGTCGTTTCCATCGGCTTTTACCTCGTCGCGGGCGATGGGCGCTTTGCAGAGAACACCACAAATGCCTCATTGGAATTTCTATTGCGCGCGTGGATTTGGCCGCCACCGGAGGAGCGTATCTGGCTCTTGGGGATGGGTATAAACGGTGCGTTGATCGGCTACTGCCTCAGCCAAGCCTACCGCCTTGCCAGTGCTGCAACTGTAGCACCCTTTGAATATATCGGCCTCCCCTTGGCCGTTTTCTGGGGCTTTATGATCTTTGGCGACTTGCCCACATGGGAGGTCTGGACTGGCATCGCCCTGATCATCGCGTCAGGCTTGTTTGTATTCTTCCGCGAACGGATCAAGACCAATCGCGTGACCCCACGCCCTGTTGCCAGACGCCACTAGCCGACCTCGATCACAACTTTTCCGGTCGCCTTGCGTGAGCGCAACAGATCAAGTCCGTCGTTTGCCTGCGCCAAAGGCAGCACGTTGCTCACATGCGGCTTCAATTTGCCCGCCAGATACCAGTCGATAAGGGTCTCAAAGCTGCGCGGCAGCGCCTTTGGCTTTAGCTTGGCGTAGCCGCCGAGGTAAAAACCCAGCACGGTCAGATTCTTGACCAGCAGGATGTTCGCAGGAATTTGCGGCACCTCACCACTGGCAAATCCCAGCGGCAAAAGCCGCGCACCTACGTTGCAGGCCCGCATCGCGGCCTCGAACTGCGCACCACCAATCGGGTCATAAACCACATCAGCCCCGCCCAGCGCTTTAACCCGCTCCCGAATATCATCGGTTTCGGAGTCAATCAGATGATCCGCCCCAAACTGTTTGCAAATCTCCAGCTTCTCAGCACCACGCGCGCAGGCGATCACTTCCGCGCCCATTAACTTACCCAGCTCAACCGCCGTGAGGCCCACGCCACCTGACGCCCCCAACACCAGCAAACGTTCGCCCGCTTGCAACTGCGCCTTGTCACCCAAAGCAAGATGGCTTGTGCCGTAAGTAATCAGGAACGCCGCCGCATCGACAAAGGGCATCGCATCAGGGATAGGCACGCAAATCTCGGCGCGCACCGCCGCATACTCAGAGAGGCCGTTCACCCCGCAATGGGCCGCGACGCGCTGCCCCACGTGCAAATTACTAACGCCCTCGCCCAATTGGGTAATGACCCCGGCAAGCTCCATCCCCGGCGTAAAGGGCAGCGCATGCTTCTCCTGATAGCTCCCCTTGATCAACAGTGTATCACCGAAGTTAAGCCCGCAGGTCGCCACCTGTATCACAACCTCCCCAGCAGCGGGGACAGGCATCGCCAGCTCCACCATTTCGAGTGAGGTGTTATAGTCTGTTACCTGCATGGCGCGCATCGGGGAGCCTCCGAATGGATGAGATTTACGCCAACTTGACCCGTCTGTGGTTCGGGTTCAAGGTCGATGCACGTTTCGCACTGAACTGCACTTTTACCCGCAAGCCCGGCTCTGCATCTTCGAACGACAAGGTCGCACCGTGCAACCGTGCCACTCCGTCCACAAGGCTCAGCCCAAGACCGTTGCCGGGCGTGTTGCGGCTCTGATCCAGCCGGTACAGGCGTTGGGTGACTTTACCGCGCTCGGCCTCGGGAATCCCCGGTCCGTTGTCAGTCACACACAGCGTTACGCCGTGGTCAGTATTCCTGAGGCTGACCTCGATCACCGCCCGCGCGCCCGCGTGGTTCACAGCATTGGCCACCAAATTTGCAATGAGTTGCCCCAGAAGGGTCTTTTCTCCCGATACAATTGCCTCATCAGGCCCGTTAAACCCTAACACCTGACCGCGTTCCGTTGCGGTTGGCTCATAAATCTCGACCATAGTGCGGCACAACCCCACCAGATCAACGGACGCAAATTTGGCCTTGAGCGTGCCATTCTCAACCTGCGCCAGCTGAAGCAGCGATGAGAATACTGCTGAAATCCCAGCAACCTCATCGCGCGTTTGCGCGACCAGTTCCGCGGCCTTCCCCCTCGCTACAACCTCGGCCAAGGCCTCCAGCTGCAAGGAGACCCGTTGCACAGGCGTTTTGAGATCATGGGCGATATCAGAGGACACTTGCCGCAGCGCCTCGACGTTGCGCTCTTGCGCCCGCGCCATCACGTTAACTGCCTCACCAATACTGCCCAGATCATCGGACCAGCGCGGTCCACCCAGCACACGCGCGCCCATATCGCCACCCGTCAAGCGCTCAAGCGCGGCGCGGATTACCTCAACATGGCGTTGGGACCGCCGTGCGAGGATCAACCCACCGGACAATGCGATAAGGACTGTGGGCAGTAGACTGATCCACAGGATATTCAGGAAAACGGGCTGCAATGCCTCGATCTCGGCACGGCTGCGCGCGATGGTCAAACGGCCTCCATACAAGCGCTCACTCAGTGCGAGGTATTCGCCGCTCAGCTCGGCACGACCCTCCTCCAGCGAGATAATATGAAATCCCTCATCGTCCCGCGCCACAGCCCCATTGCCGTAAATCCGGCCATTTGGGGTGACATAGCTTAGTACGAGGCGGTCGGGATCTGTCTCTTGCGATTCAGCCTGCACCAAAAGCGCGACTGCACCGGCGGAAGGTGCGGCCCGAAACCCTGCCAAGTCCTGAGCTAGATTATCACGTATAGATTGCTCGAATGCCGCGCGCGTCACCGCATAACTCGCCGCGAGGCTGAGCAAACTGACCGTACCAAAGAGCACAACCAGCACCAGCGCCAGCCGCAGCGGCATGGAACGCCACAGCTGCCTCATCCGTCGATCCGGTAGCCTGCACCGCGCACGGTTTTGATCAGTTCCGTCTCGAACGGTTTATCAACCTTGGCGCGCAGGCGGCTGACGTGGGTCTCAACGACATTGGTCATCGGATCAAATGACAAATCCCACACCCCTTCAAGCAGCATTGTACGGGTTTGCACACGCCCCTTGCGGCGCAACAAAAACTCCAGCAGCGCAAATTCACGGGGCAGCAAATCAATCTCCTGCCCTGCCCGCGTAACCTTGCGTGTCAGCAAATCCAGCGTCAGGTCCCCTACGTGCAGCGCTGTTTCCTGCTCCACTGCTTGGGGCCTTCGGCCAAGGGCCGCAACGCGCGCAGACAACTCACCAAATACAAACGGCTTGACCAGATAATCGTCGCCCCCTGCGTTCAGCCCGCCAATCCGATCCTCGACAGAGCCCATCGCGGTGAGAAACAGCACCGGCGTCGTGTTCCCCGCGCCGCGCAATGTCTTAACCAAAGTGAGGCCGTCCACATGTGGCAGCATACGGTCCACGATGAGCACTTCGTGCCCCCCGCCCGTGGCCGCAACCAGACCCGCACGGCCATCAGTAGCAAGGTCAACCACATGCCCTTCCTCGCGCAAACCGCGCGCGATGTAGGCTCCCGTGGTCGCGTCATCTTCAATCACAAGTATTTTCATACTCTCTCATATAGCCACAGAAGGCACACAGCGCACCCACCTCTCCATTACAGATTTGTATAAGCTTGCAGGGCTGTCCCGTAACCTTGGGCCCCCATCTGTATTCCAATCGCAAACAGATGCACGAGGAAACAATATGACATCTTTGCTCTCTAAATCCGCACCTCTCGCCCTTGCGCTCGCGCTCGGCCCCTTTGCCGCACTGGCCGTTCCGGCAGGTGGATATGGCGATCTGGTAGAACAAGTCGCACCCGCTGTGGTCTTCATCGAGGTCACCAATGCGGCCCAGCCCGCACGCGCGCTGCCCGACAATATTCCCGAAGCCTTGCGCAAACGCTTTGAGCAGCAAATGCCGGAGGCAAGCCCGCGTGGCGGGTTGGGGTCCGGCTTTATCATCACCGAAGAAGGCCAGATCGTGACGAACCACCACGTTGTCGCAGGGGCCTCCACGGTCAAGGTCAAGCTGGCGGATGGCCGTTCCTTTGATGCCGAAGTAGTGGGCAGTGATCCCGCAACGGATATTGCCCTGCTCTCGATTAAGGCTGATGTCGATTTGCCTTTTGTCACCTTCGGTACCTCCGAGGAAATGCGCGTGGGCGATGAGGTCGTCGCCGTCGGCAACCCCTTTGGCCTCAGCTCGACCGTGACAAGCGGGATCATCTCCGCCAAATCGCGCGACATCAACTCCGGCCCCTATGACGACTTTATCCAGACCGATGCGGCGATCAACCGTGGCAATTCCGGCGGGCCGCTCTTTAACAATGCGGGCAATGTGATTGGTGTGAACACTGCCATCATTTCGCCGGGCGGTGGCTCGGTCGGGATCGGCTTTGCCGTGCCGTCCGACGTGGTGCGCGACGTGGTGGCTGACCTGTCCGATGATGGCATGGTAACGCGTGGCTGGCTCGGCGTGAACATCCGCCAGATGAGCGATGAGGTCGCCCAAGTTCTCGGGTTCGAGACATCCAAAGGTGCAGTGGTCGAGACGGTTTCTAAGGACAGCCCCGCCGCAGCCGCAGGGTTGGAGCAGGGTGACATCATCCTAAGCTTTGACGGCACCGCGATCGAGGCGGTCGGAGATCTTACCCGCGCCGTGGCGGCGAAAGACCCCGAGGATAGCACTTCTATCACCGTTTTGCGCCGTGGTAGCGAACTTGTCCTCGACGTCATTATCGGCACGCTTACGCCGCAAGAAGCGTAAGTCACTGTCGGTTTCGGCGCGCCTAACCCCCATCCGAGCGCCGAACGCGCCCTTGAGCCACCTCAAGGCGCAACTGCCCCGATGCACCCCGCGTCGGGGTTTTTTCATGCGCAGGAATACCGCAGTCGAATACGCTGGCATGGCGCTAGAAGCGGATGTACTCTGCGCTCGATGATTACAAAGTTGCCCACTTCCCTAAGAGCCTGCGTGCTTGCGTTTTTGACGCTGGCCTTGCTCAGTGTACCGTTTGCGCACCGCGCAGGAGCAGCACCCATAACCGCGCAAATGACGCAGTTCATTTCGATGGGTGGAAACCTTGCTGATATCTGCGGCGAGACTGGCGACCACATTAACGGGGGCTGTGAAAGCTGCCAGATTGTGGGCGCCATGCTGCTCTCATCCCCAGAGCAACCATCGCAAGCTGTGTCGTTTCAAGAACTGGTGCTGACCGGGCGACACGCGCAAATCAGAGCCGATCTTTCTGTGCAATATGCACACCCTCCTGTGCGTGGCCCGCCGCGTAGCTGACGTTTTCACTCTCAAACACACGTCACATACCGCAGGCAAAGCCCTGCAGTCTACTCACAGGAAAATAACATGAATATTTTGACAAGATCCGCTCTCGCGGTGCTTCTCTCTGCTGGCATTGCTCAGGCACATGACTACACACTCGGCGATCTCCAAATTGCGCATCCTAGGGCCTTTGAGACTGCAAAATCCGCCAATGTTGGCGGCGGTTACATGAGTATTACCAATACTGGCGCCACTGATGACACACTGGTTGATGTCCGCGTGGCGGAGATTCCGCGCATTGAGCTTCACCTCTCTGCAACGGACGAAAACGGCGTCGCAACCATGACCAAGCAGGAAGGCGGCATCGCCCTCCCCGCTGGCGAGACAGTAATGCTTATGCCCGGCGGGCTGCACGTGATGTTCATGGGGTTGGGCGGCGATCCGTTCGAAGTAGGCGAGAAGATTAATGCAACGCTCGTCTTCGAGACCGCAGGCGAGATTGACATCAACTTTAACGTTGAAGCGCGTACTGCTGGCGATCATGGCGGCATGAAACATAGTGATATGGATCACTCTGCTGACACAAAATCAGACTAAAATACGACGCGCAGGCCGGAGCCACCCTTCGGCCTGCTCACAACTCTGCGATCTTCTCCAGACAGCGGTTCAGGATCTCCCGTTCTGTCTCCGTGAAATGCGCCGACAGCTTTGCGTCATATGCCTTTGCGGCCTCAAACAAATCTGCATAAACCCCTTCCCCCTGATGCGTGAGAGATAGGGTTTCGTGCCTTCGGTCCTGTTCTTGGATCGTGCGGACAATGAATCGCTTTTGTTCCAGCGCATGCACCGCGCGGCTGACTTTGGTTTTATGCAGACTGGCCCGTTCGCAGATTTCCTTTGCCGTCATCGCGCCATAGCGCCCCAGATGAAACAGGACCCGCCATTCTGTGCGCAACATGCCGTAGCGCTGGCGGTAATATGTCTGAAAGCCGATACTTGTCGCTTCCGCCGCCTGATTGAGGGCGTAGGGCAGAAAGCGGCTCAGATCAAAATCATCATCAGTCATTTTTCGAACTTACCTGTTGTTAGTTACAAATCAAACTAATATCTGCTATGGGAACTGAGGGGGAAACCAAATGAACAAAGCGCTGTCACCACACGGACTTCAAACCGCTGCCACTACGGTCGGCACAACGGATGGATACATGCCCGGCTTCGGCAATGATTTCGAGACAGAGGCCCTACCCGGCGCGCTGCCCCAAGGGATGAACTCACCGCAAAAGGTCAACTATGGCCTTTACGGCGAGCAGTTGAGCGGCACCGCATTTACCGCGCCCAGCCACCAGAACGAGCGGACGTGGTGCTACCGTATCCGTCCGTCGGTCAAACACTCGCACCGCTATGAAAAAATCGACCTGCCCTATTGGAAATCGGCACCTCATGTAGACCCTGATGTGATCTCGCTGGGCCAGTACCGCTGGGATCCCGTGCCACATTCGGACCAACCCCTGACGTGGCTAACAGGCATGCGCACCATGACAACGGCGGGTGATGTGAACACGCAAGTCGGCATGGCCAGCCACGTTTACCTCGTGACCGAAAGCATGAAGGACGCGTATTTCTACTCCGCTGATTCCGAACTTTTGGTTGTGCCCCAAGAGGGCCGCTTGCGCTTTGCCACCGAACTGGGGGTGATCGACATCGAGCCACAGGAGATCGCGGTCATCCCCCGCGGCTTGGTCTACCGTGTCGAAGTATTGGAGGGCCCGGCGCGCGGGTTCGTCTGCGAGAATTACGGCCAGAAATTCCGCCTGCCCGGTCGCGGTCCCATCGGGGCAAACTGTATGGCCAACCCGCGTGATTTCAAGACACCCATCGCGGCATTCGAGGATCGCGATGCCCCCTCCACCGTTACGATCAAATGGGCAGGCCAGTTCCACGAGACAAAGATCGGCCATTCACCGCTCGACGTGGTCGCATGGCATGGCAATTATGCGCCCTGCAAATACGATCTGCGCACCTACTGCCCCGTAGGCGCGATCCTGTTTGATCACCCCGATCCATCCATCTTTACGGTACTGACCGCCGACAGTGGCGTCGAAGGCACAGCTAATATCGACTTCGTGCTGTTCCGCGATCGCTGGATGGTGGCCGAGGATACCTTCCGCCCACCATGGTACCACAAGAATGTCATGTCCGAGATGATGGGCAATATCTTTGGCATCTATGACGCAAAGCCAAAGGGATTTATTCCCGGCGGCATGTCGTTGCACAACATGATGCTGCCCCACGGCCCCGACAAAGACGCATTCGAGGGTGCGTCAAACGCGGAGCTTGGCGCGGAAAAACTGGCGGACACCATGTCGTTCATGTTCGAGACGCGGTTCCCCCAGCACCTCACACAATTCGCGGCTACCGAGGCGCCATTGCAGGACGACTACATCGACTGCTGGAGCGATATTGAAAAGAAATTCGATGGCACACCGGGCAAAAAGTGAGCCCGCCACCGTATTAATTCTAAAGGAATACCAATGACATTGATGAAATCATGGGTAGAAAGCGCCAACAGCGCTGACACCCAATTCCCGCTTAACAACCTGCCCTACGGTGTGTTCACCACCAACCGGCTTGAGCCGCGGTGTGGCGTGGCGATCGGTGACATGATCCTCGACATGTTTGCCGCCGAAGAATCGGGACTGATCGAGCTCGCCGAGGATCCGGTTTTCGACGTGCCCTATTGGAACGATGTGATGGAGCTGGGGCCTGAGGCGTGGGAGGCTCTGCGGGAGCGTCTGGTGCAACTGCTGGCCGATGGCTCCGCCGAGCAAGCGGCTGTGGCACCGATGCTGATCCCTATGGCAGACGCACGCATGGAAATGCCGATGGTCGTGGCAGAGTTCACCGATTTCTATGCGGGCAAGAACCACGCTGTGAATATCGGCACGATGTTCCGTGGCGCCGAGAATGCTTTGCCGCCCAACTGGTTCCACATCCCCATCGGCTATAACGGACGCGCGTCCACTGTCATTGTCTCCGGTACCGACGTTGTACGGCCCAACGGCCAGACCAAAGCGCCTGACGCAGATATGCCCTCGTTCGGCCCCTGCAAACGTCTCGATATCGAGCTTGAGATGGGCGCGATTGTGGGCACCGCTTCCGAGATGGGGCACCCTGTGAGCGTAGCCCAAGCTGACGAGATGATCTTCGGCTATGTCCTGCTCAACGATTGGTCTGCCCGCGATATCCAAGCTTGGGAGTACCAGCCGCTTGGACCGTTTCAGGCCAAAGCCTTCGCCACTTCAATCTCTCCGTGGATCGTCACTCGCGCCGCGTTGGAGCCGTTCCGCACCTCTACACCCGCACGTGAAGTCGAGCTACTGCCGCACCTGCATGAGCCAAAGCCAATGCTCTACAATATCGACCTGAGCGTCACGATCCAGCCCGAGGGTGGTGATGTCACGACGATCTGCGAGACCAACTACAACGAGATGTACTACTCCGCCCCGCAACAACTGGCCCATCACGCAAGCTCCGGCTGTGCGATGACACCGGGGGATCTGCTCGGCTCCGGCACCATTTCCGGCGTTGAAAAGAACCAGCGCGGCAGCCTGCTCGAAATGTCATGGGGTGGCAAAGAGCCTATGGATATCGGCGGCGGTCAAACCCGCAGCTTTATCGAGGATGGCGATACCCTGACTCTACACGGTGCAGCAAAGGGTGACGGCTACCTGATCGGTTTCGGCACCTGCACCGCGACGATTAAGCCCGCCGTTAAATTCCCGTAAAACACCCGTAAGGATACCAAAATGGCCAAAGCATTTGCCTCCCAAGGCGACATGACCGAAAAGACGATCACCTTTGACGAAATTGGCCGCGATCTGTGGGCGTTTACGGCAGAGGGCGACCCGAATTCCGGCGTCATCATCGGTGACGAGAGCGTGATGATCGTGGAGGCGCAAGCCACCCCGCGTCTGGCGCACAAAGTCATCGAACAAGTCCGCAAAGTCACAGACAAGCCGATCAGCCATGTTGTGCTGACCCACTATCACGCTGTTCGCGTGCTGGGGGCCTCAGCTTACGGCGCAGACCAGATCATCATGGGCGAAGCCGCCCGCGGTATGGTTATGGAGCGTGGTCAGGAAGATTGGGATAGCGAATTCCAGCGCTTCCCCCGTCTGTTTGAGGGCTATGAATCCATCCCCGGCCTCACCTTTCCCACAACCACGTTCAACGACCGCATGACTGTGCATTTGGGCAACCGCCGCGTTGATCTGATGCACCTTGGCCGTGCCCATACGGCGGGTGATATCGTGATCCATGTGCCGGACGAAAACGTGATGTTCACCGGTGACATCGTCGAAGACCACTCCGCATGCTATTGCGGCGATGGCCATTTCGCCGAATGGGGGACCACGCTCGACGCGATCAAAGCGTATGACGTAAATTCCATCGCACCCGGTCGTGGCGGCGCACTCATTGGCAAAGAAGCCGTGAACCGCGCAATCGAGAGCACACGTGACTTCGTGAACTCCACCTACGCACCCGCCGCCCGCGTTGCGGCTCAAGGCGGCACGCTCAAGCAAGCGTGGGATGCCGTGCGCGCCGAATGTGACCCCAAGTTCGCCGACTATGCGATCTATGAGCACTGCCTGCCCTTCAATGTGGCACGCGCCTATGACGAGGCCCGAGGCATCACCCACCCCCGCATCTGGACCGCCGAGCGTGATCTGGAAATGTGGGCTGCCCTGCAAGGATAAGCCAAACGCGAGGAGCGCCTGTTTCGGGCACAACGGGAGAATAGATTATGGTCGCCACACGGTATAAAACTGCCTTCCAACTTTATCCTTATGAGAAGGTTGCAGCACAGGATAGCGCCCCAGTACGCCACCCTGTCGTCATTGTGGGCGGTGGCCCTATCGGGCTCGCGCTTGCCCTTGATCTAGGGCAAAAAGGCACGCCAGCGCTGGTGCTGGATGATCATGACGGTGCGGGCCTCGGATCCAAGGCGATCTGCTTTGCCAAACGCACACTGGATATTGCCAACCGACTGGGCGCGAGTCAGGCGATGGTCGACAAAGGCGTGGTATGGAACGTCGGGAAAGTCTTCCATGACGATCACAAGATTTTCGATTTCAACCTGCAACCCGAGGCAGGCCACCGCAACCCCGCCTTCATCAACCTTCAACAGCCCTATTTCGAGAAATACCTCGTGGATGCGATCAACACCGCCCAAGCAGCGGGTGCACCAATTGAAATTCGTGGGCGCAACTGTGTCACCGCGCTCGAAAACCACGGCGCCTATAGCACCCTGACTGTCGAGACGCCCGACGGCCCCTACCAGCTTGAGGCTGACTACCTCATCGCCTGTGACGGTGCGCGCTCGCCGCTGCGTGATATGATGGGACTGAGCTTTGACGGCCGTGTGTTCGAGGATAACTTCTTGATCGCCGATGTGCATATGAAAGCTGATTTCCCGACCGAGCGCTGGTTTTGGTTTGAGCCCCCCTTCAAGGACAGCGGCCAATCTGCCCTGCTGCACAAACAGCCCGATGACATCTGGCGCATCGATTTCCAGCTCGGCTGGGACATAGATCGCGAAAGAGAACTCGACCCCGCCCGCATCCGCGCCCGCGTCGATGCAATGCTCTCCTCTCAGGCAGGGCATGTGCCAGAGTATGAGTTGGAGTGGACCTCCATCTATACCTTCCAATGCCGCCGCATGGCCAAGTTCCGTCATGGCAATGTGATCTTTGCCGGTGATAGCGCGCATCAGGTCTCCCCCTTTGGCGCACGCGGTGCAAACTCAGGCGTGCAAGATGCCGATAATCTCGCGTGGAAACTTGATTTAGTGCTAAAAGGGCTGGCCGCTGATAGCTTGCTCGACACCTACGCGGTCGAGCGTGAACATGGTGCGGACGAGAATATCCTGAACTCCTCTCGCGCCACAGACTTTATGACTCCTAAGTCCGAAGTCTCCAAAACCTTCCGCAACGCAGTGCTGGAACTGGCGAACAAGCATGAGTTCGCCCGCCCCATGGTAAATTCGGGCCGCTTGTCCGTGCCGTGCAACTATGTGGGGTTCGATTTGTTCGGAGACGATGCGCTGGACGGCCCTGAAGTTACACGCCCCGGGATGACCTGCCCCGACGCTCCGTTGGCCGATGGGTTTCTGCTCGACCATCTCGGTGGCGGCTTTACCATTCTTGCGATTGGAGTCCATGCACAAGACATTTCTGCGCATGGAATAGACGCAAAGGTTGTGACTATTGAGACGCCCCCAGTGATACTTAAATCACGCTATCTTGGTGACGCGCCACAGGGCGTCTACCTTATCCGACCCGACCAACACGTGGTCGCCCGCTGGGCAAACTTTGACGAGGCTGCGATCAAAGCGGCCCTTACCATTGCTATCGGAAAGGTCTGATCATGCTAAACCTTAATGCA
>RCND010000265.1_pt1 | contig 29554 bp, 27 predicted proteins | sample 2041351 | NCBI WGS metagenome assembly RCND01 (sample SAMN09708230, study PRJNA481090) | Marine sediment metagenome, whole genome shotgun sequencing project. | biome: marine sediment; feature: ocean; material: sediment; isolation source: Sewage treatment plant 12B marine sediment (STP12B) ... | reverse complement strand
GGGTAATCCGGGAAGCCTTACAAGTGCATCTTTGGATGCTTATAACAGTCTAGAGGCTAAAGGATGGGAAATAGATGTCTCAGCACCTGCTCAAAACAAAATCACTTCATCCAAAGTTTCCATTTACCCAAATCCTGTAAATAACACTAACGAAGTTTCATTCAAAGCTTCATCCAGTGGTATGGCAGAAGTCAAATTATATGGGTCAACTGGTAAAACTATAGGAACTTTATTTCAAGGAGAAACCATAAAAGACACCGATTATGTATTGGATTATAATTTAAATCAATTGGAGCAAGGCATGTATTTCGCCGTCTTTAAGATTGAAAATGAAATTATTAGAAAAAAAATATTAATCACAAAATAGCTTTTTTCTCTTATTGATAGCTATTTAGATTTTTCGTATTTTTGCAAAGAGTTTATTTGTTATCATGAACAAAAGAATTGTATCACTGATTTTACTATTGAGTTTGATGCTTCCTATGAGCATTGGAATGGCTCATGCCTTTCACGATCATGATAACACCATCTGTTCGGCCTTAGGAGAAAAACATATCCATAAGGAAACAATAGATTGTGACCAACTGCATTACTTTAGTCAGACTCCAAGCCACGAGGTTTGGACCGATATTCCCGTAATCAACGTATATTGGGCAAGTATTGATGATGTCACCTACGCAACACTTTTTACCTTCAATTTAGACGAAACTGATCTAGATCGGGGACCGCCTTTTTTCAATGTTTAATAAGAATTTAACAATTTTTACGAATGCATTGAATTAAAATTTATGAGAAAATTTATTTCCCTTTTACTCTTTTTATTGGCATCTCAATATGCCTTAATGGCTCAAAACGTTATCAAAGGAACCATTACCGATGAAAATCAGATGCCCGTCTTTGGCGCCGATATTTATATTGAGCAATTACATATAGGAACTACTTCAGACGAATCAGGTTTGTTTGAACTAGACAATATCCCCAACGGAACGCATAAGGTAAGTATTAGCTTTGTAGGTTTCAATACACAAAACCTGGAACTGAATATTACTTCCGAAGAAAAAATACTGGAAGTATCTCTAAGCCCTTCTATATTTCATATGGATGAAGTCATCCTTTCCGCTCCTTTTAATAAACTGCAAAGCGAGAATGTGATGAAAATTGAATCCAAAAGTATTGAGACGCTTAAAAAAGCTGGTGCCCCAACTTTAATGCAAGGGATCAGTAACATCCCCGGAGTTGCTGAAATTACAACCGGAACCGGTATAGGAAAACCTGTGATCAGAGGTCTAAGCGGTAACCGGGTTTTGGTATACACACAGGGTGTTCGTCTGGAAAATCAACAATTCGGCAGCGAACATGGGTTGGGTATGAGCGAATCCGGTATTGAAAGTGTGGAAGTTATCAAAGGGCCCGCTTCCCTCCTATATGGATCAGATGCTTTAGGTGGGGTTCTTTATTTGAATCCGGAAAAATTTGCTTACCAGGATGAAACCAAGGTAACTCTGAGTCAGAGTTTCTTTTCAAATACCTTGGGAAGCAATACCTCTATAGGGGTTAAAACTTCGAAAAAAAAGATCAAATTTATTGCCAGAGGAGGTTTTAACAGTCATGCTGATTATCAAATTCCTAATGGAGACAGGGTGACCAATTCCCGCTTTACAGAAAAAGATTTTAAAGCAGGAATCGGATTGAACCTGGATCAATTTGTAACAGAATTCCGTTATAACTATAACCAATCAGAAATTGGTATACCTGAAGGTATTGAGCAGCAGACCACATCAAGATCCGTGGCGCTTCCTTATCAGGATCTCAATACGCATATCCTGAGCTTACACAACCATTTTTATCTCAACAAGTCAAAAATTGATCTTAACTTAGGATTTACCGTCAATAACCGAAAAGAATTCGAAGACGAACATGAAGACCATGATGCTGAGGATGAAGATGAACATGGAGATGAGGAAGCCGCCCTTGACATGAAGCTGAAAACCTTTTCCTATGACCTAAAGTATAACCTGGCTAAAATGGGGCAATTTGAGACCATAGCCGGTTTGCAGGGAATGTATCAGGAAAATCAGAATTTCGGAGAAGAAATATTGATTCCAGATGCCATCACTAATGATATCGGCTTGCTGGTGACAAGTACATTCTCCATTAATGACAAAAATTCTTTACAGGGTGGAATTCGATATGACCACAGAAATTTATCATCCTCATCTTTTGAAAAAGAAGATCCTGATATGGTTTCACAAGAAATTGTTATCGATGGTTTGGATAGATCTTTTAGCAACTTCACCTTTTCTTTAGGGTATAAAAATGTGTTCCTTGATAAGTTGACTACAAGAATTAATATGGCTAGTGGATTCAGGGCTCCAAATCTTGCAGAGCTCACCTCTTTTGGGGTTCACCATGGCTCAAATAGGTTTGAAATAGGAAATCCTGATTTGGAGAGTGAACAAAATTTTCAAATGGATCTATCTATGGAATACGGCAATAAGCACATTGAGGTGTTTGCCAATGGCTTTTATAATATCCTTAATAATTATATTTTTGCAAGCCCAACTGGTGAAATGATTGAAGATTTTCAGGTATTCGAATATGTTCAAAGTGATGCGAACTTGTACGGAGGCGAATTCGGTATTCACTTTCACCCCCATCCCTTTGATTGGTTGCATTTAGAGAGTTCTTATGAGACGGTTATCGGCAAGCAGACAAACGGCGGAGATTACCTACCTCTTATTCCTGCCAATAAATGGGCAAACACCGTAAGAGTCGAAATCAAGGGTACGGAGACATTTAATGAGATTTACACAGCCTTGGTTTTGGATTCATTCTTTGAGCAGAATAAAGTGAGTGTTAATGAAACCGTCACCCCAGCTTATAATTTATTACATCTTAGAATGGGCGCCAACCTTTCATTTGAAAAAATTGACATCGGGATGAACCTTAGTTTTAATAATTTGCTGGATGAAACCTATATATCTCATCTGTCGGTTTTGAAAACCGACCTGATTCCCAACCCGGGGCGCAATATCGTTTTAGGTCTTAATTTTAAATTCCTTTAAACAATGTTCAGATTTTAAGTCGAAATAGGGTAATGTGAACATTGCTGTTTTTATTTTAAAAAAAAACTTTTATTCTTGGGGCAATTCCTAAATTTGATGAATCAAATAAAGAAAGATGGAAAAAAGACTTATTGAATGTGTTCCAAATATAAGTGAAGGTAGAGACAGTAATAAAATTAAGGCTATCGCCGAGGTAGTGGAAACCATAGAAGGGGTAAAATTGCTGGATATAGATCCGGGAAAAGCCACGAACAGAACCGTCATCACATTTGTAGGAGAACCTGAAAAAGTGATTGAAGCCGCTTTTCTTTTGATCCAAAAGGCTTCTGAGCTGATCGATATGAAAAAGCACTCAGGTGAGCACCCGAGATTTGGTGCAACTGATGTTTGTCCACTTGTACCTATATCGGGTATCAGTTTGGAGGAAACGGCTGTATATGCACATCAATTGGGTGACCGGGTTGGAAAAGAACTTGGTATTCCTGGTTATTTCTATGAAAAGGCAGCGAAAACAGAGAAAAGAATCAACCTGGCGAATTGCCGTTCAGGAGAATACGAAGGCCTTAAAGACAAGCTAAAAAATCCTCTTTGGGCACCTGATTTCGGACCAACTGAATTCAGTGAAAAAATTGCAAATACTGGTGCCATTGCTATTTCGGCCAGAGATTTCCTGATCGCTTACAATATCAATTTAAATACGACCTCAACAAGGAGGGCCAATGCAATTGCTTTTGATATCAGAGAAGCCGGAAGGATCAAAAGAGAAGGAAATCCATCAACTGGTAAAAAAGTACTTGATGCCAATGGGGAGCCCGTTAGAATTCCGGGAAAATTAAAAGCTGTTAAAGGCATTGGATGGTATATAGAAGAATATGGTATCGCACAGATTTCGTATAACCTGACCAATATTAGCATTACCTCCATGCATGAGGCCTTTGACGCTACATGTATAGCTGCTGATCAAAGAGGATTAAGAGTTACCGGTTCAGAACTGATCGGATTGATTCCTTTGCAGGCCATGTTGGATGCTGCTGATTACTATTTGATCAAGCAACAACGCTCTTTGGGCATCGCTGAAAGTGAAAAAATAAAAATCGCAGTAAAATCTTTGGGCTTAGATGATCTCAAACCTTTTAATCCTAAAGAAAAGATCATTGAATACTTGCTTAAGGATGAACAACATTCTAGACTGATTGACCTTAGTGCAGCAGCATTGGCTGAAGAAACAGCCAGCGAATCTATGGCGCCTGGGGGCGGATCCATTGCTGCGTATGTAGGTGCTCTAGGTGTTTCCTTGGGCACAATGGTTGCTAATCTTTCAGCGCATAAACCAGGCTGGGATGATCAATGGGAAGCTTTCTCTGCATGGGCGGAAAAAGGGCAAGTTTATAAGAATAAATTACTGTATTTAGTGGATGAAGACACCAATTCATTCAATCGTATCATTGAGGCTTTTAGGATGCCTAAAACAAGTTCTGAAGAAAAGACCATCCGTCAGGAAGCAGTGGAAAGCGCCACCAAATACGCTACTGAAATTCCCTTTCAGGTTATGGAAGCTGCTTATCAGTCAATTGAGGTTATGCAAGCCATGATGAAAGAAGGCTTACCAAATTCCCTTTCGGATGCAGGTGTTGGTGTATTATGCGCTCGGACGGCTGTCATAGGAGCCTATTTTAATGTAAGAATCAACGCTAAAGACATAAAAGACAAGGATTTTGTCAACAAGATCCTTGCAGACTCAAAGGAAATTTACAAAAAGACCCTCGAGGCCGAAAAAGTTGCTATGGAAATCATTGATAGTAGAATGTAAAGGAAATGTGAGAAGTGAGAAGTGAGAAGTTAAAAAGCACACATCATCGATCAAGGTTTTAAAATTATTGTACTAATTTAATTTGCTCTTGTCTTTTATTGACATATCTAAAGCCTTTGTCCCCATAAAAACCGGCCTCCTCCAGCATAATTCGAATATCTCCTTTCCATTCTTCAATAAAAACGGTTGTATTTAATTCAATAGCATAAACTGTATTAAAATGTAGCGGATAGTCGCCGTTTACAGGGACTCCTTCTTGAGCATCCCACATCCCAAATGTAGTTCCTGCACTATGACCATAAGTCCCAAGAGGATGTGTATAAATAGACGGACGAAGCCCCTCATCTTTTGCTTCTTTGAGAGAGGCTAAAAGAATATCGTTACCTGTATGTGCCTCTTTAAAATTCCCGGTAAAAATGTCCTGCAACCTGTTGCCTTTTTTAAAAGCATCCTTGAGATAACCCGGTACCTCAGTTTCTCCTTGATTAGGTACATAAGCGTGTTGCTGACAATCCGTATTCAACCCGATATAGGTAATGCCGAAATCACAGTGAAGCAAATCTCCCGGATATATCACTTTGCTATCCTCCCCTTTTGAAAAGGAATAGATATGACTTTTTAGTGCTTCCTCATTTCTCTGGACATCTATCGTTGGGTGAAACCAGGTACTCAAGCCCAATTCCGTTACCTTTTGACGCATCCACCAAACTACATCGTCAGTGGTTGTCTTTCCCGGTTCAATAACTGATAATGAAAAAGCCTCATCGATGATATCATGAGTAATCTGAACTAAAGTATTGTACAATTCCATTTCTTTTTCAGTTCTTGATTCAATCCATGCAATGGCCAGAGGCTCTGCTGACACCAACTTATCCTTTATGTCTTGAGGCAAAGCAGCTTTCAATTCCTGATAATCTGTCTGCACCAAACCATCAGCAATTGTGAAAGATTTTGAAATATTTATACCAATTTTTTTTGGATTTCTTTTTTCGATCAAATCAACAAGTGCCTTCCATTGATGAGGTTCTGCTTCCTTATCCCAGGCAGAACTTATATTTTTTCCAACATCATATCTCGCCACCGCTAGTTTTTCTATGGAATTATTTGTCTTATCCCTGTAAAATAAAATTATAGTTCTCCTTCTTGCATTGAGCCAGGTTGAGGGTAACATAGTTCTCATCACCGGGTCTTCGTTATATTCACGGGATATGATTAGCCACATATCTATGTCAGTCCTATCCATCAAGTCTGGTAATAAATGGTCAAATCTATCTTTGAGAATTTCATCTTTCAGTTCGGCTCTTTCGAATTCTGTCAAAATCTGAGCCTGAAGAGAAAGTGACAAAAAACTAAATAGAAGAAGTGCTTTTTTCATCTTAATTATGCTATTAATCTCTTAATTTTCCTGTAAAAACACTGGCTTTGGAATTATAAGGATTCCCAGAAGACCTTCTAAACGACACGAGCTGACCGCAATGCCATATGGCATCTGATATTGGTCCGTTAATTTGATTCCAAAATGGAAAAGTGTTGGTTCCATTTTTTCCTTTAAAGACCACTGTAAAATCATTCAAATTTTCGGATTTTCTATAAATATCAGCAGCAGTTTTCAAATTGTTTAAGGTCAATTTTCTCTTTTCATAAAAACTCAAATCTTTAAAATCATTGCCTTCATTGGTCCTGTGCAGTGCTGAATTTAAGATTACAGTGGAAAGTCCAAGGATATGATCAATGGTTTCTTCTGAAGTTCTGGCCTCGGATGAAGGTCTAAAGGCCAGGTCCTCCGGACTAAGACCCTCTGTTGCCCAATAATATCTGAATCCTAAACCATCTACCATTCTGGCTACGACCGCTCCTTGAGTATAGGTTTCCGGGCTCTCGGGAATCTCGTAATATGGTAACCCTTGGTTATGTTCTTGCGCCTGGCTCATAAATAAACTAATATTTAAAATTAACGTTAATACTAATCGATATTTCATTTGAATCACTAATTTTTAATTGGAGTACTCATCTTGTTTTGAAGACCGTATTTGTCATACAAATAAACCAAAGATGCCATCGTTGCAGCACCTAATTCAAGTTCTCGTTTATTCACCGCATCAAAAGTATCAATACTGGTATGATGGTAGTCAAAATAACGTTGTGAATCTGGCCTTAATCCAGCCAATACCATTCCGTCCTCTTTAAGTGGTCCGATATCAGCTCCGCTGCCACCCTTTTCAAAATAATGGATTAAATATGGCTTAAAAAGAGGTTCCCAGCTTTTGACCTGTTCAAATTCTTCATCACTGCAATCAAAGGAAAACCCTCTGGGGGTAAATCCTCCTGAGTCACTTTCGAGTGCCATGATGTGTTTTTCTTGATTCAATCTCGCTTCTTCAGCATATTTTCGTCCACCTCTCAAACCATTCTCCTCATTCATAAACAATACCACCCTGATACTTCTTTTAGGTCTTTGTTTACTAAGCTTCATTAATCGCAGGACTTCCATAGACTGGACAACTCCGGCACCATCATCATGAGAGCCATCTCCCATATCCCAAGAATCAAGATGCCCGCCTACTACAATAAATTCGTTAGGAAATTCTGAACCGGTAATCTCACCGATTACATTAAAAGATTCAACATCGTCATATTGCTTGCAACTTTGTTTAAAACTGAGCTTTAATACTGGATTCTTAGATAACGCTTCACTTAGTGCTTCTGCATCAATTGTACTGATGGCAGCAGATGGAATTCTTTGTGTTGGTGAGAGGTCACCATAAGTCATAGAACCTGTATGAGGGTATTTATCCAAACGTAAATTCATAGACCTTACTACTACTCCAATGGCTCCAAGCTTACCTGCTTCCATAGCGCCTGCATAACGCTGATCAACACAGCCGCCATACGCTTTAAAAGTCTCTATAAGGGTTGGCTCCATTGGGCGGTTAAAAAAAATGATCTTCCCTTTAACCCTATCAGGACCAAGATCTTTTAATTCCTGAATACCCTGAACTTCGATAACTTCACTGATCAGTCCTTCTTCCGGAGTAGCCACGGATCCACCTAAAGCACAAATATTCAGATCATGTCTTTGATCTTTTGAAATGAAATGGCCGGTTTCCTTTGCTCCTCTAACCCATTTTGGCACCATAACAGGCTGCAACCATACTTTATCAAGCCCTAGCTTTTCTAATTCAGATTTTGTATAGGCTACTGCTTTCTGCGCTCCTTCTGAACCAGACAAACGTCCTCCGATATTGTTAGAAAGGTGATCAAGCCAGGCATAGCTCATACCGTTGCTTAAAGAGTTACTGTAGATGCTTTTAACCGCCTTGTCATCCTCCTGAGCCTGCATGATCAAACCGCATAACAAGAGAGATAGTAAAAATTTTAATTTCATATATTTAATGTTTAATTAGTCCAATAATCCAACACAAGAACGTCCTCGATTAAAGGACTTAATACTTCACCAAAAGCTTTATGATCAGGATGTGGTAAATATTTATCTCTACCTTCCTCACTATCAAAAGTGAGCAAAAATCCATGGGTAAAACCATTGTTTAAATTTTCAGGAGAATTGTTAATTCCCCATTCAAATTCTTTGATATGCTCTATTTTTGAGGGAAGTTCTGCAAAAGCCTGCTCTACTCTTGCTATATCAGAAACCAAGGCTGTTCCCTTGAATTTAAACAATACAAAATGCCTTAATTTTTTCAATTTTTCTGAATTTTTAAATTCCTTATTCATATTATATTCCTGATATTTCTTAGCGCTTTGATCCGAACAAGAGTTCAAACAAAAAATGCTGAGAAAAGCACAGATCAAAACAATCGTCTTCATGCTATTTTTTTTCAATAAAGATACATTTCTATTCGATATATTTTAACAAATGTATATATTTATAGAAATCAATAAAAGACAAAGAAAAGAAAATAATTATTCACTTTACACTAGTACTGAAAGACTACTAAATCATAAAATTATGAAAAATATTAGCCCATTTCATTTAGCCATACCAGTTGATAACCTATCTCTTTGCAGGGCGTTTTACGGAAACGTTTTAGGCTGTGAAGAGGGAAGAAGTTCCGAGCATTGGGTAGATTTTAATTTTTTTGGACACCAGCTGGTGATCCATCAAAGACCCGAAACGGATGAAGCGCCCAAAAAAGTATATAATCCTGTTGATGGGCAAAACGTTCCGGTTCCACATTTTGGAGTGGTATTGGAATGGGATATTTGGCATGAATTAAAAGCCCTTATTTCAAATAAAGATATTCAATTCATTATTGAGCCTTATATTCGTTTTAAAGGCCAGGCCGGTGAGCAGGCCACCATGTTCTTTCTTGACCCGGAGGGCAATGCACTAGAATTTAAAACCTTTAAAAATATGGAGAGTCTATTCAGTAAATAAAATTTTACCTTACTTACTGTGAAATTCGACCAAGTTGGCCTCGTAATATTGTTCCCCTAGCTTATTGAGAAGCGCTCTGATGATATTTGAATCTCCGTCAATAGCCAAAGCGGAATAGCCTACTTTGTTTCGTTTACCCAAACGCATATCAATGATATTGATGTTTTTTGAAGCAAGTGCAGATAACAAGATCAATAAAACCCCTGGCGAATTTTCATGTTTGGTCAAGATCATTTTTGAACTCAAGGCTATTTTTAAATCTACTCCATCCATTTCATAGAGGTAAACACCTTCCCCATAAAAATTAGGTAATTCTATATCTTCACTATAATTGAGCGCTAAAAACGTATCCTGATCAGTACCATATACAAAATCTATGGCATTATTGACGTTGCCATTTTCTTGTTCAAGTGTTAAAAACGCCACTGCTGTACCATCATTATTTGAATGTAAACGAGCCGTTTCAACATTAACTCTTTCTGAAGCCAATGAATTAAAAAGGGAAGACAATACCCCAGCCTTATCCAGGTGTTTTGAAAACAAACCTTTCACCTTTGTTTTGTTCATTGCCGGAGTTTCATCCGAAACAGTCACAGATTTATTTCCTTTTCTGATTCTTACCGCGTTATAGTCCCCCATACCCGTGGCATTCTTATAAATATCAACAAACTCAGAAAATGAACCTCCAAAGGAAAAATCAGGGATAATTCTTCTACTTCCACGATGAAACCGTTGATTGAGCAATTCGATTCCCTTATTGAGAATCGTATATTTAACTTTTAAGTCATGGTCATCAAAAATGGTTCTTTTTTCAGGAATAAGTTTCGAAAAACTAACATATTGCTCATAACCAGCACTATAAATATAAGCCAGGCTTTCCTTAAAGTTAATGCCGTAATACCTAACATGATGTGTATCTGTACCCAACGAAACGGGTATCTGAAGCTCTAAGGCTCGCTTCAGTATATTTTGAGACGGGTATACCCCGACGCCTTTAAAATCTCCTGCCATATTTACATCCAGGGCCAAGTCTCTGTCAGCAATGATCTCCAATAATGTCCTGAATTTATTAGCAAGCGGATGAGAGCTTGTTTCAAAATTCTTCAATACTTCCGGCACTTCTACATTTAATTTAGGCAGGTCTATATGCCCCACTACTTGCATCATATCGCCAAAACATTCAATCATTTCGATCATCTCATTGATATAGCCACTCCAGTATGCTTCCAATGAACCCCTGCGTTTTAAAAGCTCAAGAGCCTCTTCTTTTGATCCGTCATAAGGCAGACCTTCAGGAGCAAAGTGCACCGAACCAATAACAAAATCGGCTTCCTCAGCTTGAAATATCTTTGATCTGCTCCAAAGCAAACCCAGATCCGCACCCATCCATTCCAGCTCTACTCCATACTTGATATTGATACGCCCTTCATATTTTTTGCGAAGATTCGCAATCCTTTTAGGGTAATTGATGTAGGATCTGTCGCCTCTTATAAACTTAATATTCGTATCCCTCTCTGCCTCATACCTGAAATTTGTCAACCTGGGAGAATGAATAATAAAAGTAATACTGGGATGGTTTTGCTCAATAGCCTTATCAACTATATCCTCTAATTTGTCAATTCCATGCTTCACATGATCATTTTCAGTTCCCGCATGAATCCCGTGGGTTTCCCAAATAAAATCATTCAATTTCTTCATCTTAACCGATCAATATTTGCCATTAATAATTGCTGCAAACATAAGAATTGCAGTGCAGAATTTATATAGAAAACACTATAAATTTACAATATCTTGAATAGCCATATACAGCCCTTATGAATTTTCCTGGAATCCTTTATTCTCGTTAAAAAATCATAGGAACCTCAATAAAAAGGATTTCAGTATTTTCATCGGCCTTGAGCATCAAGCGATCAGTCTTCCAAACACCAACAGCATCCCGTCTTTCTAATGTTAGTTCATCAAACTGTAATTTTCCGGATATCAACATCATATAAACCCCATGATTGGCTGATTTTATGTCATATATAAAGTTATTTCCTTTACTTAGATCAATTCTGGATATCCGAGTATCCTGATGAATCTTTAACACGTCTTCATTTTCATCCTTATAGCTATTGACCAGTACCTGTAAAGTATCCTTTCTGTCTTCAGGAAGAAATGCTTGTTGGCCATAAGCAGGGGCTATCCCATTCTTTTCAGGTATGATCCAGATTTGAAATAAGTTCAACATTTCTGTAGATGAATCATTGCGCTCAGTATGCACAACACCAGTGCCGGCGCTCATAACTTGCACTTCTCCTGCCGGTAAGGGAATCCATTTATTACTCATAGAATCCTTATGCTTTAGACCTCCATATAAGGGAATGCTAATAATTTCCATATTGTGATGCGGATGCTCGGCAAAACCTGCTCCTCCTTTAATGAAATCATCATTTAATACTCTTAAAGCCCCAAAATGTTCTTTATCAGCATCTCGATAATTTGCAAAACTAAATGAGTAATTCGCTTCCAACCAACCATAATCAGCATGCCCCCTTTGATTTGCCTTAAATAATTTTGCTTTCATTTCTCCAAAATTTATCTAATCTTATCTAATAATTCGTTCAATAGTTTTGCCTCTGCTTCAGTCAATCGATGCATATACATATCAAAATCTGTTATATTGATCCTGTCAAGAAGCGTCAACCCTTTTTTGGATATCTTAACAAATACTACTCTTCTATCATTATCACACCTACTCCTGTCGATCAGTTTTTTCTCACATAGTTTGTCCATTAATCTCGTCATGTTGGGAGACTTTTGGATCATACGCTCCTTTACTTCTGTGACGGTGATCTCCTTTGCTGAGCCTCTTAAAATCCTTAGAATATTGTATTGCTGCTCTGAAATATTATAAGGCTTTAGTAGCTCCGTTCCTATCTGGTCGAGCCAACTTGCCGTATATTTAATATTAAGCAAGGCTTTGACTCTTTGAGTTGGGAATGTTGAATTGATTTCCTTGGACAAATCTCCCATAATTAGAGGTTCTTTATGAAAATATCGCTTAACTGAGATAACTTTAGTTGTAAATCTTTATTTACAATAGCACCATCTTTGAAATTCTCGCCGAAAGAGGGAAAGGTCATCGATCCTACAATATTACCTCCGTTAAAAGGAAACCTGTTTAGAGCAAGATCCATTACAGATTGACCTCCTCTTGGACCAGGAGATGTACTCAATAGTAGCATAGGTTTGTTACGCCAAACCTTACCCTCTATTCTCGACAACCAGTCAAAAGCATTTTTAAATGCAGCACTATATGCACCATTGTGCTCTGCGAGAGAGATTACAATACCATCAGTATCTTCAATAACTTGATTGAGATCCTGAAGGTCTTGAGAAAAACCATGCTCATTCTCAACATCTATCGAATACAGTGGCAATTGATAGTCATTTAGGTCTAGCTTGGTAAGATGAACACCGTTCATTGCACCTCCTGCGTATTCAGCAAGCTGTTTATTGATAGAGTTTTTACTTGTACTGCCACCTATTGTGATAATTTTCTTCATATTATACGTTTTTTACGCTGAATAATTTTCTACCTGTTATGTATGAGGCTATTAATAATACTAAAGCAATGACTGCTCCCATTTGGTCTCCATCTCCTACCATATAATGTGCAAAAAATGCCAGTATAAATTCAAAGAAAAGCGCAGAATAGGCCCATTCTTTAATAGTGGATTGTTTTTGACTCAAGATGACTGCAACAGCCGCAATCTTAGCCGCAGCTAATGGATAAATAATATATAGAGGGTAACCAAAAGAAGTAAATAATTTCGATACTTCAGCATTGTTGAATAGATACATTCCAGCCGACATTAGAAGAAGTGCACTTAATAATCCAGTGCTTAACCAATACACAATTTTCGTTTTTTTCATCTTTTATGTTTTTTAATTAGATCACAAATATACAATAAATTCTATATTAATTACCATGGTATATATTTACATGGTATATTTCACTATTTAATTAACCTGTATTTTGTATTTTAGCTCTTTATACTTGATCAAAATATAATGGATATTAACTTCAATATGAATGAAGACCACAATAAATTGCTGGCTTCCCAACTCAAGAAGAAACTAATCCTTGTAAAGAAAGGAGGCGGAACAGAAAGGATATCCAAACTTCACGCAGCTGGAAAAATGACAGCTCGAGAAAGAATTGATTTCCTGTTGGATGAACCGGAAAAGTCCTTAGAAATTGGCGCATTTACTGGTGACGGCATGTATAAGGATCATGGGGGTTGCCCCTCGGGTGGTGTTGTTGTCAAAATCGGCTTTATTAAAGGAAGGCAGTGCATCGTTGTTGCTAATGATGCAACGGTAAAAGCGGGAGCCTGGTTCCCTATTACCGCCAAAAAAAACCTAAGGGCACAGGAAATTGCTATGGAGAACAAGCTCCCTATTATTTATTTGGTTGATAGCGCGGGAGTATTTTTACCTATGCAGGATGAAATATTTCCTGATAAAGAACACTTTGGGAGAATCTTCAGAAACAATGCCATCATGAGTAGCATGGGGATTACACAGATAGCGGCTGTGATGGGAAGTTGTGTTGCCGGCGGGGCCTACTTGCCAATTATGAGTGATGAATCAATCATCGTTGATAAAACCGGGAGTATTTTTCTCGCCGGGAGTTATTTGGTAAAAGCTGCTATTGGTGAGTTGATCGAAAATGAAGAACTGGGAGGTGCAACAACGCATACTGAAATTTCCGGCGTTTGCGATTATAAGGCAAAAGATGATGAAGATGCGCTAAACATAATCATTAATATTGTGGATAAAATAGGTAGCCCTGAATGTGCGGGTTTCAACAAAATTGAACCAGTATTGCCCTTGGAGAAAGAATCAAATGTATTTGGGCTCTTGCCAAAAGAAAGATCTGCCCAATACGATATGAAAAAAATTATAGCCTGTATGGTAGACAAATCCGAGATGCAGGAATACAAGGCCAATTACGGTAAAACATTGATATGTGCTTATGCTAGAATAGATGGCTGGGCGGTTGGTATCGTGGCGAATCAAAGAAAAGTGGTTAAAAATGGGAAAGGCGAAATGCAGTTTGGCGGGGTAATCTATTCTGACAGTGCTGATAAGGCTACAAGATTCATTGCCAATTGTAACCAAAAGAAAATTCCTCTTGTATTTTTACAGGATGTCACAGGTTTTATGGTGGGTAGTAAGTCGGAACATGCCGGAATTATAAAGGATGGAGCTAAAATGGTAAATGCCGTTAGTAATTCAGTAGTGCCTAAATTTACTGTAGTGATAGGAAATAGTTATGGTGCTGGAAATTATGCCATGTGCGGTAAAGCTTACGATCCCAGATTGATCGTTGCCTGGCCAAGCGCTGAATTGGCCGTCATGGGAGGTGCTCAAGCCGCTAAAGTATTATTGCAAATAGAAACTGCGACTTTAAAAAAGCAAGGACAAAAAATAACCAAGGAAAAGGAAAATGAGATTCTCCAAACGATCACGGATCGTTACAAAAAACAAATTTCTCCATATTATGCTGCCGCAAGACTATGGACAGATGCCATTATAGATCCCCTGGAAACAAGACATTGGATCAGTATGGGTATTCATGCAGCCAATCAGTCACCAATCGAGAAACAATTTAATCTTGGGGTCATACAAGTTTAATAGATATGAAAATTTACAAAATAAGAAATCATGGGAAGAGCATTTGAATTTAGAAAGGCCCGAAAAATGAAGCGTTGGTCAGCAATGGCCAAAACCTTTACGAGAATCGGTAAAGATATCGTAATGGCTGTCAAAGATGGTGGGCCAAATCCTGAGACCAATGCACGATTAAGGGCCGTTATGCAAAATGCCAAGGCTGCCAACATGCCAAAGGACAATGTAGAAAGAGCCATTAAAAAAGCTTCTGATAAAGATACCGCCGACTACAAGGAAACACTTTTTGAAGGGTACGCCCCGCACGGTATAGCTGTTTTGATTGAAACAGCAACAGATAACAACAATCGTACCGTTGCCAATGTTCGTGCAGTTTTCAATAAATGTGACGGGACATTTGGAACCTCAGGTTCTGTGGTCTTTATGTTTGATCATACCTGTAATTTTAGGATCAATTCTGAGGGCTTAAAAATGGATCTTGAAGAATTTGAACTAGAACTGATCGATTTTGATGTAGAAGAAGTTTTTGAAGATGAAGATGGGATATTGATCTATGCTCCTTTTGAACAATTTGGTGCCATTCAAAAATACCTGGAAGAAAATGAATTAGAAATACTTTCTTCGGGTTTTGAAAGAATCCCTACAACTACTAAAGGACTGAGCGAAGAGGAACAAGCTGATGTAGATAAACTCTTGGAACGACTGGAAGAGGAAGATGATGTTCAAAATGTGTATCATTCAATGGATCCGAGTTAATTGATTTAGAAATAAGATAGATCAAACAAGCATCAATCATGAAACGATCTTACCAACTTTCTGACTTATCGGAAATAGCCCGATGGGTACTGGAATCATCAACATCACGTGTTTTACTCTTTCATGGATCCATGGGTAGTGGTAAAACTACTTTGATCAAGGAACTTACCCATCAACTTGGCGTTGTTCATGTTACGAGTTCTCCTACCTTTTCTTTAGTCAATGAATACCATTCTATAAATGATGACATCATCTATCATTTTGACTTTTATCGAATAGAAAATGAAGAGGAGGCATATGACATGGGAATAGAAGAATACTTTGACAGCGATGCCTGGTGTTTTGTCGAATGGCCGGAAAAAGTCCAAAATGTATTACCTTTAGAGTCGGTTGTTATAAAACTGACCATTAATCAGGATAATTCCCGAACCATAGAAATCAATTAAAATGTCCAAACAACTATCACCATTCAGCAGAGAAGAGCTGATGCCCAAGCCGGAAATGCTTGAAATTAAAAAGCATAAGGACGATTTGTATATTGGGATTCCCAAAGAAACGCATTTTGATGAAAAGCGAATTTGTTTAACTCCTAACGGAGTTGCTGCCCTTACTTCCAATGGTCATAGGATCGTGGTTGAATCAGGAGCGGGTGATGGCACAAATTATAGCGATCGTGACTATTCTGAGGCTGGTGCCAAAATATCTTATAATTCCAATGACGTTTTTGCCTGCAATATTATATTAAAAATTGAGCCGCCCTCATTTGATGAGATTAAAATGATAAATCCCCAAAGTGTTTTAATCTCAGCCATGCAGATCAAAACACAAAGTAAGGAATACTTTAAAGCATTGGCAGAAAAAAGGATTACAGCAATAGCCTTTGATTATATTCAGGATACCCATGGCATCTATCCTCTGGTCAAATCCTTGAGTGAAATTGCAGGTACTGCGTCTGTCCTCATTGCTGCAGAGATCATGAATAACAATAATCTGGGCAATGGGCTTTTACTTGGAAATATTGGTGGGGTACCACCGAGTAAGGTTGTAATTATTGGTGCTGGAACCGTATGTGAATTTGCGGCACGTTCAGCGCAAGGTTTAGGAGCCAGTGTTGAAGTTTTTGACAATTCACTTACAAAACTAAGAAGTGTTCAACACAAATTACAACACCCCATCGCAACCTCTACACTGCAGCCAAAGAATTTGACTAAATCACTTGCTGAATGTGATGTCGCAATTGGAGCATTAAGGGGTAAAACCAGAACACCAATTGTAGTAGATGAAACTATGGTGGAACAAATGAAAGATGGCGCTGTAATCATCGATGTCAGTATCGATAATGGCGGATGTTTTGAAACTTCTGAAATTACTACCCATAGTAAACCCACTATTGTTAAACACGGCGTTATTCATTATTGCGTTCCTAATATCCCTTCAAGGTATTCAAGAACGGCTTCTGTATCGATTAGCAATATTTTCACTCCTTACCTTTTAGATATTGGTGAAATGGGAGGTATAGAAAATGCGGCCAGATTTGACAAAAGCCTTCAAAAGGGTATGTATTTCTATCATGGAATTCTTACAAACAAACGCATTGCAGAGTGGTTTACTTTGCCTTTTACCGACATCAACTTACTTATTTTCTAGTCCATGGATGATATGAAAACGCGTTTTACGCTGTATGGAATTGGTTTCGGGATCGGAATCGTTCTCGTTTTCTTTTTTCTTGGTGGTAAAAAAGCATCCTGTAACTGGTTGCCTAATGACCGAATCCTAAACATTATCAGTCAAAAAAACATCACTTTTAGTAAGAATGTAAAAGAAGAACTTGCTTCAACGGAAACCGATAGTCTGGATATCATGCAGATTCTCGAAAGAGGAGAAATAGATTTCTCAAAAAGTCAGGTAAAGAACGAACCCTGTCGAAAATATTGGATAGAAGGATCTGTTGATCAAAAGGACCTCATTATAACGGTAGAATTATGTGATTCAACTGCTGTTGTGAAGACTTTAGATACAAAAACCAGAAAGGAAAAATAGCTCTCATAAGTTCTCATCCCCTCGGAACTGAAACCCTCACCTCTGAGACCTTCAGAAAAATGAAAAAAACAAATGCCGATACCCGAGGGTATCGACATTTATTCATAAACTAACCACAATATTTTTAATAGGAACTTACAGTACCTGAACCGCTTACCTTTATATCTTCGATTCTGGGTTGTCCCTTATACTTGATATCCCCTGAGCCTGAAACTCTGGCTACAATCTCCTTCTCTACACTTATTCCAATTGAACCTGATCCAGCAATCTTTAATTCTGCCTTTTCAGTTTTTAAGTCATAGGCATCTATGTCTCCTGATCCTGATACAGCCGCTTCAAATTCTGTAGCCTTTCCTGAGAGCTCAATATCTCCTGAACCTGAAATGGCTGATTTAGCTTTTTGAACATCCATCTCAACTTTAATGTCTCCAGATCCGGCAACAGCCATACTCAAGGAATTACCTCTTATGACATCTTTCGATATGATATCACCTGAGCCTGACATAGCCAAAGAATTAACATCTTTAAAATAAACTGTTATTGTCGTATTCCTCATTGTTCTGATGTTGGTGCCTTTTTTCCACCTGATCTTTAAGTTTCCGTTGTTAACTTCTGTAACTAAATATGGTTCCAGATTTTCTTCCACAGTTATGTCAAGTTTCCCTTCATCTCCTGCCACTAAAAAGACATCAAAAGAGCCAGATACGGCTACTCCATCAAAATTTCCTACATTTCGTGTTTTATTAATTGTTTCACCATTCCCTTTTACTTTTTGCGCATAAACACCACCCAGAGATAAGGTGAAAATAAATAAAATAGCAGCTGATTTTAAAATTAAGTTTTTCATTGTTTGGTTTTATTAGTTTTTATATAATTTTACACTTCCATATTCTGAGGAGATATCTATGGTAGCTCCTGAATTTTCTTGTTTTACAAATCCTTCATAATATTTTGAGGTCGATTTAACTGCTTTTTTCAAATAGGTAACATTGTCTCCTTCAATATCAAAACCTCCGTAACTGGACTTTCCTATAAAATTAAAGGAAATATCATTCTCCATACCGATCTTAATACCAGCATAATCAGAATGTATACGAACACTTTCAAATCCTTTCATTAATTTGTCTACTTTTATGCCCCCATAATCTGCATCGATACTCAAATTTTTATAGATGGTCCCAAGACGAATGGTTAGATAATCACCATGCCCATCAACATTGTTCGCTTGACCCACTTGCAGTTTCCCATAGTCACAAACAAAATTCAAATCTTCAATATTAACGAATTCAGAGTCTGTATAATCGGCATTTAATTCAATCTTTTTAGCCTTCTCTATCCTGAATTTTGAATAATCAGCATTGATACTTCCTCCATTCATTAATTCAATTTCAGACTCTGAGGTATAATCAATATTTATGCTGTTGTTTTCGTGGAAAAGGCTTCCGATCAAAATTTTACCATAATCACAATTGATCTCGGCTTTCCCTTTGATCTCATTCAAAGTAATGGTTCCATAATCATTATTGAGATCTACACTATTGGTCACTGGTACCTTCACTTTATAGTCAATCTGATAATTCATTTTGTTATTTGAATTATACCAGCCTTTAGAACTGTTCTCAATACTTGTTTTTGCAGAAACCTCAGACCTACTGTTCTCAAAATTCACAGTAATCTTAGACAGCCTATCGATCACTTTAGATTCACTATTACCACTTACAGTAATCGTTACTTCAATCTCTACCCTATTTTGATCCCAAGAAATTACATCAACATTTCCATATTTATTCTTTATAAGGAGCGAAGCATCCGCATTCACTTCATATTCCTTTTTAATGGTCTTCGTCTTTTCGTAATCCCATTTTCCTTTTATGGGGTTTGCCATACTCAACATCGGCAAAACCATAATCAACGCTATTAATAATTGTATTCTTCTTTTCATGATTTCTTATTTTATTTTATTAAACTCTATTTTCCTGAGGTACCAATTCTTCAAACTCCTCAAGTTGATCCATCAAATTCTGTAGGATTTGAAGCCTGTTTTGAAAATTTGTGATCATGGCGTATATAACTCGTTTATCAGCATTGCTTTCTTTTAGCTCTAAAGTAAGTTTGCGATAATTTGTTTCAAGTAATTCTAATTGTATAAAGGCATCATCAATTATTTTTTGATTCGCTGTCGTTTTTTTTGTCTTGATCACCTCTAATTCCTTTTGAATAGTGGCGAGATAAAAATTCTGGGTTTCTTCCATTTTAGGAGATACATCTGCCAATTCTATTCCTTTATCGATACTATTCTGATTGTAATTTCCCATCCAGTAACCAAAAAACATTAATACGGAAGCAGCAACTGCTAATACATACCAAGGTGTTCCTCCCTTTTTCTTAGGCTTCTCATCGACTTTCTGCAATCTTGCCTGGAATCTTTCAAAATGCCCGACATTTGGTTCAGTCAAATTAAATTCCTCTCTATTTTCCTTAAAAAAATCCTCTATAGTATTTTTCATAATCTTTCAATTTAAAACGGATGACTCCGTTAGTAATTTGCGTAACCTGCTTTTTGCTCTGGATATGGTCGTTCTACAATTCTCGTTACTTATGTTCATGATCCCGGCAATTTCTTCATTATCATAGCCTTCGATCAAGCTTAAATTGAGAATGGTCCGATAACTTTCCTTTAACTTACCCATGGCCTTTGATACTTCTTTTACTTTCAAATTGACGTAATCAATTTTTACGTCAACTTCCTCTTGCCCATTATCACTTTCAAGTTTTCTATCCACAACTTCCAAATTCACTTCCTGCAATTTATTTTTTTTCTTAATATGTGTCAAACTCCTGTTGATCACTATCTTTTTTAACCATGCTCCAAAAGGAACCTCCCCCTTATAGCTATCTAGTTTTGTAAAGGCATTTAAAAAAGCCTCCTGCATTACATCTTCAGCATCATAACTATTCTGAAGTATCCTTACGGCTGTGTTGAACATCGCCTTATAATACAATTCGTATATCTCAAATTGCGCCGTGGCACTTCCTTTCTTACAAGCTTGTAACAGTTCGGTTATATGTGGTTGTTCGGTTTGCAATGCTTCGCTTCTATATTAATGACAAATGATTTACAAAGGTGTTACACTTTGTGCTAAATAAATTTACAATTTTTTATAAGATATTTATTCTCAACAGAATAATATAGCAAAGAAACAACTCTAATTTTATTTTCAGATACTGCTGCTTGGCACAGGAATTGACTATTAGATAAGACGAGGGCAAGGTTTTAAATCTCAAGTCCCTCTTTATGAGATAATTGAAAAAAGATAAAATATACATACTTAATACAAGTTTGTATATATAATGTCAAAATGACTTAATTAAGGTATGAGCAGATCAAAATTTATAAATATTGACAATTTGTCACTTCAGAACATTTTGGATGAAGAGGCTGAATTAATTCCTTTAATGACACCTGAGGATGAAGAAGAAATGAGAAAAGAGGGCGTACCTGCCGTTTTACCCATACTTCCTCTAAGAAACACAGTATTGTTTCCAGGAGTTGTGATTCCTATAACTGCAGGTAGAGATCAATCTATCAAGTTGATCAAAGAGGCCAATAAAGGAGATAAAATCATAGGTGTCGTTGCACAAAAAAATGAAAGCACTGAAAATCCAGGTGGAGATGATATTTTTAAAATAGGTACAGTTGCCAGAATTCTCAAAATATTAAAAATGCCTGATGGTAACACTATGGTGGTACTTCAAGGAAAAAAGCGTTTTGAAATTGAAGAAGTAATTCAGGAAAAACCCTATTTAAAAGCGAAAGTAAAAGAAGTTGTTGAAAGTGTTCCGGCAAAAATGGATACAGAATTCAATGCAATTATTGACTCTGTAAAAGATATTTCTCTCAGGATCATTAAAGAAAATCCTAATTTACCGAGTGAGGCCTCCTTTGCCATTAAAAATATTCAGAGCAATTCCTTTCTGATCAATTTTGTTTCTTCAAATCTGAATTTGACTACCGAAGAAAAACAGGAACTTTTAAATATCAATAGTCTTAAGAACCGCGCTTTGGCTACACTTAAGAAAATGAATAAAGAGTTACAAAGGCTTGAGCTGAGTAATGACATTCAGTCGAAGGTGCGTGAAGACATGGACCAGCAACAAAGGGAATACTATTTGCACCAGCAAATGAAAACTATTCAGGAAGAGTTAGGCGGCGTTTCTCATGATGAGGAGATTGAAGAATTGAGAGCGTTGGCAACAAAGAAAAAATGGGCAAAGGAAGTTGCCGATACTTTTGAGAAAGAGATTGGACGATTACAAAGAATGAATCCACAGGTCGCTGACTATTCAGTGCAGAGAAATTATTTAGACCTTCTGTTGGAATTGCCATGGGAAGAATATTCAACTGATCTTTTTGACTTAAAAAGAGCGCAGAAAATATTAGACAGAGATCATTATGGTCTGGAAAAGGTGAAGAAAAGGATCATTGAGCATCTGGCTGTACTCAAACTCAAGGGCGACATGAAATCTCCCATCATTTGCTTGTATGGACCTCCGGGTGTAGGTAAAACTTCGTTAGGTAAGTCAGTAGCTGAGTCTTTGGGAAGAAAATACGTGAGAATGTCATTGGGAGGACTTCGGGATGAGGCCGAAATCCGAGGACACAGAAAAACATATATCGGTGCTTTACCAGGAAGGATCATTCAAAGCATCAAAAAAGCAGAAACTTCCAATCCGGTCTTTGTACTGGATGAAATTGATAAATTGGGTTCGAGTCATAGTGGAGACCCTTCTTCAGCAATGCTTGAAGTACTTGATCCTGAACAAAATTCTGATTTTTATGACAATTATCTTGAAGTGGGGTATGACCTTTCGAAGGTGATGTTTATCGCAACCGCAAACAGTTTGTCTAACATTCCATGGGCCCTTAGAGACAGAATGGAAATTATCAATGTAAGTGGTTATACGGTTGAAGAAAAAGTTGAAATTGGCAAGCGTCATTTACTACCTAAATTATTAAAGGAGCATGGACTTACCTCCTCTCATCTCAAAATAGGTAAAAAACAGCTTGAAAAAGTGGTTACAGGCTACACCCGAGAATCAGGAGTTAGAGGTTTGGAAAAGAAACTTGCTCAGGTAGTTAGATATGCGGCTAAATCCATTGCTATGGAAGAGGAATATAACGTCAAAATAACAGATCAGGATATCGAATCCATTTTAGGGCCTTCTCACATGGAAAGAGATAAATATGAACATAATGAAATCCCTGGTGTGGTAACTGGGCTGGCATGGACAAGTGTTGGTGGTGATATTCTTTTCATTGAATCTATCTTATCAAAAGGAAAAGGCACTTTATCGATTACTGGAAATTTGGGTAAAGTAATGAAGGAGTCAGCTACGATAGCCCTTGAATATATTAAAGCGAATCTAGAGGAATTTGGGATTGAATATGAGACGATCATTAATAATAATATTCATATTCATGTGCCCGAAGGTGCTACGCCTAAAGACGGACCAAGTGCAGGGATTACGATGTTAACTTCATTGGTATCAACGCTTACCCAACGTAAGGTAAGAGCAAAACTAGCGATGACCGGAGAAATCACATTGCGTGGCAAGGTGCTGCCGGTTGGAGGTATCAAAGAAAAAATATTGGCGGCAAAAAGAGCTAATATTAAGGAAATCATCTTGTGTGAAGAAAACCGAAAAGATATAGATGAAATAAATCAAAAATACCTTAGAGGATTGATCTTTCACTATGTCAATGATATGAAAGAAGTAATCGATATCGCATTATTAAAGCAAAAGGTTAAGAATCCAAGAAAATTGTCTTAAGCTTGATTTACATAGCTGAGGGTTGTTTTTTTTAAAATAACCCTCATTTTTTTTTCTTATATTTACGTGAACCGACAATTACAATCTTTGATTTTGTTTAACTAATGATTTTATACTTATAGTAATGCAACCAGTATTCGCATCTAGCTAGCCTTAGTGATTCGCAATCGATTGTAGTTGCCTTAGAATTTGACTTTCGTTCCTTTTACTTTTTTAAGAATAGGTAAATATGAAAATCAAGTAACAAGCCATACAGATGAAATCACTATATATATTCTTCCTATTATTTATTTCAACTTGCTCTTTATACAGCCAGAACCCAAAAAAATTATTTAGATCCGATTCAATTCTTGAATTGACCATTATGCTACCCTTAAAAGATGTGATCAATAACAGAAAGGAAAGAATTGAATATGATTCGGAATTGTCTTTTATCGGGGATGACGGAACAACTTACAATCATCAGATCAAGGTAAAAGTAAGGGGTAAAACTAGAGCCTTCAAGCAAATTTGTTCTTTCCCTCCATTGCAATTGCGCTTTAATAAGAAAGATACCGAAAATTCGATTTTTAAGGGCCAAAAAAAGGTTAAGTTAGTTACTCATTGTCAAAATGATAGGACTTTTATAGACTACATTCAAAGAGAATATTTAATTTATAAGTTGTATCAAAATATAAGCCCATACAGCCACAATGTAAGACTTTGCCGAATTAACTATGTAGATATAAACAAACCCAATAAGGAAAATATTCACTGGGGAATTTTAATTGAGTCAATAAGTCAAGTAGCCAAAAGAAATGACATGACGGTTTTTAAAGGTAAAATTAGAAATCAGGAAACCTTGGACAAGGATAATCTTGATAAACTTGTGTTCTTCCAATTTTTGATTGGCAATTTGGATTGGTCCATTACAGAAAGGCACAACATGAAACTTATCATTGGAGATAAGGGAGCCTTACCTGTTGGGGTTCCATATGATTTTGACTATTCGGGTATGGTAAATACGCCCTATGCACTTGCTCCAGTAGAACTTGACTTACCAGACGTAAGAACAAGATTATTTAGAGGATTTTGCAGGCGCAACGGATACGAGCAAACCATCAACTTTTACAAAAGTATTGAGACCGATTTATACGATGAGGTCAACAAGGTGAGCTTTTTAAGTGGCAAAAGCAGGAACAGCATAAATAAATATATGGATAGTTTTTATGAGAATTTGAACTCTGACAAATATGTTGACAAGAAAATTATCAGAGCTTGTAAAGTAAATCACAAACATGCCTATGAGTATGACTAAAAAAACGATTCAGCAGTCTGTATCTATCGCAGCATCTTTGATCTTGGCAATCACAATCATGGGATTTGTGGAAAATGCCGGGAAAAATTTGGAAATCCCTCAGAATGAATTAAAATATGAAGGGACATATGGTTTGTATGCTGAAAAAACAGATCATTTTAATTTCCGATGGATTACCGATTCAGAAGATATAGGTCGTTATGAAGTAGTCGATCAATCTCAAAAAGTCATCGCCACAGGTGAAACCAATTTGTCACGAACCCATAATATCGACCTCAACAAAAAGATACAAGGACCTTTTACTTTTAAATTCGGAGGTAAAAATAGTGCAATGCACCAGGTAGGTATCAAAAAAAACTTTAAGCAAAGTAAGACTTCATATAAAAGGGTTGACTCTTTGTATGTTGTTGGTGACGTTCATGGAAGATATGATCAATTGACGAACCTTTTGTTTAAAGCAAATATCATTGATCAGGATTTAAATTGGATAGCAGGAAGCTCGCATATCGTTTTTCTTGGGGATGTTTTTGACCGAGGGGATGATGTCACCAAAGTGCTATGGTTTATACATGAATTAGAAGAAAAATCAGCCTTGGCTGGAGGCAAAGTTCATATGGTATTGGGAAATCACGAAATCATGACCATGACCAAAGACCTGAGGTATGTAAGCAGAAAAGAGCGCAATATTGGTATCGCACACGGATTAACTTACGATGCCTTGTTTCATCCCATCAATTCATATCTGGGTTCATGGTTAAGAAGTAAAGTCTCTCTACTTAAAATTGATAAGATTGTATTTGCTCATGGCGGAATTCTAGATTTGGGTCCAATTTCTTTGGAGGAATTCAACAATACTGCCTACTATTATATGCAGGAACCGATGTATCTTGATGTGATGAAAGAATTTCCCGACAGCACGAAATATGATCCAAATCATTGGAAGGCCATGAGGTATTTTTTCTATAATAGAGAAGGACCTTACTGGTTCAGAGGCTATGTAAATTCGGATACCTTGGGCCCTCAATTAAATGCTATGCTCAATAAACATACATCGAAAATACATGTAGTGGCGCATACCACCTTGCCAACAATTACAGAAAAATATGATGGTAAATTACTGACAACGGATCTTGATGACGCTGCGACACAGTTATTGTTTTTGATCAGGAATAAAAACAAGTATAAAAGATATAAAATTGATAGTGAGGGACTTAAAACTGAATTATAATGAATAATTTACCCGTTTAAATTTCAAAAACATCAGTAGATATCATTTACGGATTTAACTTTTAAAGTTGAAAAATAAATTCCTACTTTTGAACAAAGTAATTCGGAATAATGCAATTTAAAAATCCAGAGATTCTATTTTTTCTTTTTCTGCTCCTTATTCCGCTTCTCATTCATTTATTTCAACTACAAAGATTTAAGAAAGAGGCTTTTACCAATGTTAATTTCCTGAAAAAAATAGAACTTGAAACACGAAAAAGTGCCAAACTAAAAAAGCTACTTATTCTTATATCACGTATGCTGGCCCTTGCCGCTTTGATCATTGCCTTTTCCCAACCTTACATCAACAAAAACGAAGGCCTACAGCAAAGAGAAAGTGTTATTTATATAGACAACTCCATGAGCCTTCAAGCCATGGGAGCATCGGGTATTGACCAGTTACAGGTCAGTAAAAATATACTTCTTGATAAATTGGTAGCATCAGGTCAGGAAATTAGCCTGATTACCAATCATAAAAATCTAAGTAAACTCGATCCTAAAAGTCTTAACAAAGAGTTGATTTCACTCGATTTTCATCCTTTAAAAAAAGATATCAATCAGGTGTTATTACAAATTAACAACCGTTATAAGGATAAAACAAAAACATTACTTGATGTATATTTAATTTCTGATTTTCAGCGTATTAACGATAATATTGATGTGAGTTTGATACATAAAATCAATGACTATAACATCATCGATCTTTCAAACATTAAAACTGAAAACATCTCTATTGACAGCCTCTGGATAGCTAAAAATGATGGAAATGAAATTTCCTTAACAGCACGTCTGAGCAGTTGGAAAATGACCGTAAATGATCTTAGCGTTTCACTCTTTCTTAATGAAGAACTTTACGGCAAAACAACAGTCTCAATGTTACCGGGGTCAAAAAAGGAAATTGAATTTTTAATACCTGAAGGCATCTCTAATTCAGGAAAGATTTCATTGACTGACCATCGCTTAAATTTTGACAATGAGCTCTATTTCCATATTCCCCAAAGGACAAAAAGAAATGTGCTTATGATAGGAATGCAGAATGACTTTCTGGAACGTATCTATCAAAAAAATGAGTTCAACCTGACCAAAACAACTTATACCGGGCTAGACCAGAGTATTATTCCTGCTCAGGATCTTATTATCATTAATGAGCTGGATAAAATTTCCAAACCATTGAGTCAAAGCCTTCAGAAATTTGTACAGCAAAAAGGTAACCTGGTGATTATTCCTGCCGGTGACATTGACTTAGGCTCATATAACGAGCTACTGCAATCATTCGAAGCCGGCGGCATTATAGATGCCTTCAAAGAAGCTAAAAGTGTGACCCGAATCAATTACGATCACCCGTTTTTTAATCAGGTCTTTGAAAAAGAAGTTTATAATTTTCAGTATCCTGTATTGACTGGTGGATATGTTGGTAGTTTTAAAAATGCATCTTCCCTCCTACAGTTTGATGACCTTACCGATTTCATATCAGAGATCAAGTATTTTGAAAATAAAGTATACTGGATTGCTTCTCCCTTATCAAGCCAGGGAAATAAATTTGTGAATTCTCCTTTGATAGTACCCGTTTTTTATAATTTCTCCGTTCAAAACAAAAATGACAGTGCCATATACCTTACCATTGGACAACAAAATGAGATCATTGTTGATCAAGACAACTCAGATGATGCTCCGATAAAAATCGTTCAAAAAGAAACCGAATTCATTCCCATGCAAACAAAATCAAGTGACGTCATTAGGGTGACTACGGAAGAATTTCCACTGACTCAGGGAATTTATGAATTACAGTCAAAAGGAAAATTTTTGCAAAAGCTTGCCTATAACTATAACCGAATTGAGAGCGATTTAAACTTTAACGATCTTAGACCTTTGACTGATGCATACAAAAATGTGCATCTTTATGATTCTTTAGACAAAGCATTAAAAGAAGGAAACGACCGTAATATTAATAAAGATTTATGGCAATTATTTATTATTTTTGCCTTGGTTTTTTTAATCTTGGAAATTCTACTTCAAAAATTTTTGAAGAACTAAATATTTTAGATGATTAGCATCAAAACAAGAAATAAATGAACATACTTCTCAGATCTGCCAAGATCATCGACGACAATTCAAAACACCATAACCAAAAGGTGGATATTTTCATTAAAAATGGCATCATTGCTGATATTGGAAAAAAACTCGACCTTCCTGGTAATTGCAAAGAAATAAAATTAAAAAACCTTCATGTATCCAACGGCTGGTTTGATACAAGCGTATCTTTAGGTGAGCCCGGATACGAGGAGAGAGAAAATATTAAACATGGGTTAGATGTAGCGGCACGTTCGGGATTCACCAAAGTTGCCTTAAACCCAAATACCCATCCTTTTATCGACAATAAATCAGCAGTTGAATTTTTAATCCAAAAAAGCAGTTCTTCAGCTGTTGATCTTTATCCTATAGCCAACCTCACTCAGGGAGCTGAGGGAAAGGAAATGGCTGAGTTGTATGACATGAAAAATTCAGGAGCCATCGCCTTTGGAGATTATAACAAATCTATTAAAAATGCCAATCTGTTAAAAATAGCCCTCCTCTATGCCCAGAATTTTGAGGGAATGGTGATGAGCTTTCCACAGGATGCGGGGATCGGAACGCATGGATTTGTAAATGAAAGTGAAAATACCACACGACTTGGTCTTAATTCGATTCCAAATCTTTCTGAAGAGCTTCAAATAGCAAGAGATCTGGCCTTATTGGAGTATACAGGTGGAAAACTACATATCCCGACAATCAGCACAGCCAAGGCCGTTCAATTGATCAAGGAAGCAAAGAAAAAAGGATTGAATGTTAGCTGCAGTGTTGCTGCCCATCACATTTTCTTAACTGACCAGGAAATAAAATCCTTTGATACGAATTTCAAAGTAATGCCTCCACTAAGATCTGAAAAGGATGTAAAATCGCTTATAAAAGGATTGAAAGACGGTACTATTGATATGCTTGTAAGTGACCATAATCCTATTGATATTGAAAATAAAAATGTGGAATTCGAAAATGGCTACTTCGGAACTATTGGAATGGAAACACTTTTTGGAAGTGCAAGACAAAAACTGGAACTGGAAGAAATCATTAGGTGTCTGACTGATAAACCTAGGAAACGTTTTAATATTCCTATTTCAGTCATAGAAAAAGAATCCAAAGCTGATTTGACACTTTTTGATCCAGACATAGAGTATGTTTTTGAAAAAAATGATATTTTATCAAAATCAAAAAACTCCGCATTCTTAGGTAAAAACCTGAAAGGGAAACCTTTTGGTATTATTTCAAACAATAAACTTGTACTTTCCTAAGTGTTAAGCGTTAAGTGTTAAGTGTTAAGTGTTAAGTGTTAAGTGTTAAGTGTTAAGTGTTAAGTGTTAAGTGTTAAGTGTTAAGTT
>RCND010000263.1_pt1 | contig 29635 bp, 21 predicted proteins | sample 2041351 | NCBI WGS metagenome assembly RCND01 (sample SAMN09708230, study PRJNA481090) | Marine sediment metagenome, whole genome shotgun sequencing project. | biome: marine sediment; feature: ocean; material: sediment; isolation source: Sewage treatment plant 12B marine sediment (STP12B) ... | reverse complement strand
GAAACAAAAGCGTCAGAAGACAAGGTTAAGTACGGCGAAGTATACCAGAAAGCAAACCAAATAAAGGCACTTTCACAGGAATATTTTGATTATTTAGAAACCATTAAAGAAGGTCTGTTAGTGGGCGTTGAAGACCCTACTGACTATCAGGTAATGGATAAAGCGGATTATTTGAACCAGTACTTTTTTCAAGGAGATAACTTGGCAGAGGGTGGTAAAGAATTCATGAAGAGAATTAAAGATTACCGTAGCGAAATTGCCAAATTGGTTCCGACAAGTTTAAAGTCTACCGTAGAAGCACGTTTTAAGGTAGGTGATGAAAACGGTAAAGAAGAAGATAGAGACGGAAATAAGATAGATTGGATTAACTATCATTATGAGAATTTCCCGTTAATTGCTTCTTTAACAAAGTTGACAGCGTTGCAGGCGGACATCAAATCTACGGAGGAAGATGCTTTAAAATCAATGTTGGAAGGTGAGCTTACCAGTCAGGTTTCCTTAAAAAACTTCGCTACATCATTATTCTCTAGTAAGTCCGCTTACTATTCAGGTGAAAAGTATGATGGTAAAATTATTATCAGTAAAACAGATAATTCTTCTACTCCAGTAAGAGCAGAGTTAACGCTAGATGGAAGAAAACTTGCAGCGGGTAAGGATTACAAAATCGAAGCAGGTGGAGTTAAGATGTTAATTGGTTCTGGTGCTGCGGGAGATCATGTGGTAGCTGGTAATTTGTATTTTCAACAGGATGGTGAAGAGATTGAAGTTGCAGTAAAAAATTCTTTTGCTACCATATCTAAGCCTAATGCTGCTCTGATTGCGGCAGATAAGATGAACGTAGTTTATCGTGGTGTATCTAACCCAATGTCTATCTCTATCCCAGGAATACCTAACAATAAGGTACGTGCATCTGCACCTGGATTAAAGTCTATTAGTGGTAGTAAATATGTTATGAATGCAACTACTATTAAAGGTAGAACGGTTACAATTACTGCTTCTGGTACATTACCAGATGGCCAGGCAATATCTTCTAAATCTGAGTTTAGAATTAAAGATATTCCTAGACCAGAAGGTAAAATAAGTAAGCAGGGTGGTAATGTAAAACTTCCAAAAAGGAATGTTGAAATCGCTACTATAGGAGCTGGATTAGATGATTTTGATTTTGATTTGAACCTTGCAGTGAGTGGTTTTAAATTTAAAGTGCAAGGACAACCAATTGTAAGTGTTAGAGGTAATAAATTGGATTCAAAAGCAAAATCAGCCTTAAAACGAGCAAAGAGAGGGGATGTAGTCCAAATTATGGATATCCAAGCTTTTATTACTAATAATAAAAGTTATAAGTTGAAGAAAGTGTCTCCAATAACAATTGAGTTGACCAATTAAATATAAAGTTTTAATTCCGGGTAAATACCACATGGCTTTTACCCGGATAATTTAAAGTGAAGTAAACATGAATTGGAAAAATGTTTTAATAGTAGGAGCAGTGGTTTTGTTGCCGGCTTCTATAATCGCCCAGGCAAATGTCTTAAATGCCAAAAAGCCAGAACAAGTTGGTGTGCGTACCGAAGCTCAAAAGGCTGTTGATAACGATGCACCATTGAAATATGGCTATGTAGACGATAGGGATATTCTTTGGTCCAAAACCTTATGGGAAACCGTAGATTTGGATGAAAGAGTGAACTTTCCACTGTATTACCCAACCGATACTATGGATATTAGTAAGGATAGAAGATCTTTATTTCATGTATTAATAAAGAATTTGAAGAATGGTAATTTAGAAGCCTATACAGATTCCTATTTTACAGATAAAAGGAATTTTTCTGATTTGAAATCATCCTTACAAAGTGTGGATACATTGGATTATGGTTATGAACAAATTAATGCTGGAGAAGCTGTTTCTCCAGAGTATGTTGTCATAAACAACTTAAATGCTTCACACATCCAAGAATATCGTGTAAAAGGTATTTGGTATTTTGATAAACGCCAAGGCGAATTAAAATACAGGTTGTTAGGGATAGCTCCTGTTGCACCAGACGCATATGCTATGAATGATGAGAACCCCGATATGGTGGAACTTTTCTGGATATGGTATCCTGATGCACGTGAAATACTCCATGAAGCAAAGGTGTTTAATCAGCGCAATTCAGCACAACCTATCTCTTTTGATATGTTGTTGAATGCCCGAAGATTTAATGCTGTTATTTACAAGGAGGATAATGTCCAAGGTGACCGTAAGGTTAGTGACTATATTGCAGATAACGCACTCTTCCAACTATTAGAAGCAAAACGTATCAAGGAAGTAATTCGTGATAGGGAACAGGATATGTGGGCCTATTAGATTAAAAATAATTCCAATTCAAAAGTATGTAAACGCCCCGACAATTGTCGGGGCGTTTTGTTTTGACCATTTGTTTTTGGATGATGTAGTTAAAGGGTTCTCAATTCCCTAACTTTGTATCATGTTAGACTATATAGTGGTCGGTTTGGGCCTTGCGGGTACCGCTTTTTGTGAAACGCTTAGAAAAAATAATAAACGTTTTGTAGTATATAGTGATGACTCTCAAACATCATCTAGGGTAGCCGGCGGTTTATCCAATCCAGTTATTCTTAAAAGGTTCACAATGGCATGGAAAGCCGCTACGCTTATTCCTTTTGCAAATTCTTTTTATAGCGATTTACAGGATGTTTTAAGGATGAACTTGATAAACGATTTGACAGTATATAGAAGGTTTGCCTCGGTTGAGGAACAGAATATGTGGTTCGAGGCTTCGGATAGGGAGCAGCTAAAAACTTATTTATCTCCCAGTTTGGTCCGAAATACGAATACCAGTTTAATAGCACCCTATGATTTTGGAAGCGTTTTGCATGCAAGTCGTTTAGATACTTTACGAACACTGAATAGTTATATTGATTTCCTGCGAAAAGATAATTTATTGATTTCGGATTCTTTTGAGTATAATCAGCTAAAGTTTAAAGATGCCCATGTGGTTTACAAAACTCATAAAGCTAAGAGCATCGTTTTTGCAGAAGGTTTTGGATTACTTCAAAATCCGTTTTTCAATTATTTGCCTATGCAAGGGTCTAAAGGTGAATACCTTATTGTAAAATCTACTACGCTAAAGGAGGAAAACGCTATAAAGTCCTCAATATTCTTAATTCCTTTAGGGAATAACCTATACAAGGTAGGTGCTAATTACGACCGTAATCTGAGTTCCAATCTTCCTACTGAAGATACTAAGAAAGAACTTTTGAAGAAACTAGATGGATTGCTGGACTGCAATTATGAAGTAGTGGGCCATGAAGCGGGTATACGACCAACGGTGAAAGATAGAAAACCTTTAGTGGGCCAACATCCAGAATATGAAAACTTGTTTGTCCTTAACGGTTTTGGTTCTCACGGGATTATGATAGCTCCTTGGGCCGCTAAGCAGTTGTTTGAACACATTGAAGAAGGTTCAAAAATAGAGTCGGAAATAGATATTAATAGGTATTTTCAATACTACAACAACGCTTAAGATTTTTTCTTTACTGCATTTGCGTTGTATGTTATAAATAAATTAATCCAAATATTTCTGGACACTCTCATGATAAGCGGCATAAACACAATTAAAGTTAGTATTATGGCAATAAAGGTGTTTATTAAAGTGGTGCCGATAATAAGTTTTGCTATTACAAAAGCCGCTATAGAAAACGCTATTCCCACACCATAACTTACGTACATTGCTCCATAAAAGAAGGAAGGTTCAATTTTATATTTTAGCTCGCAAGTGCTGCACCTTTCATGCATTTTGTAGATTTTTCCTAAATGATATGGATTTTTGTCCAAATACATGCCTTCTTCATGACATCTAGGACAACTTCCTGTTAAAATACTGTAGAGTTTGTTTCCTTTTTTTAACATTTGCAAAACTTTGTATAAAGGTAAAGATTTACGCTTCAATGCACATTTACAACAATCATAAAAATTGATTTATGAATTGTAATACTTTATTGATGCAAACTGTGGGAAACGTTAAAATACGGATCCCTTTTTAGGGTGCAAACCCGATAAAACTCGTAAAAGAAAATAGTAAATGCTTAACATACACAACCTTTCCGTTTCATTTGGTGGGGAATATTTATTTGAGGAAATTTCCTTTCGTTTAAACGCAGGAAACAGGGTAGGACTGGTGGGGAAGAATGGTGCGGGTAAATCTACCTTACTAAAACTTCTTTCTAAGGATATGCCTTTGGATAAAGGTACAATTGCCATCGAGAAAGATATTAACATTGGATTTTTAAGACAGGATATAGATTTTGAGCAAGGAAGGAATGTCTTAGAGGAAGCCTATCAGGCTTTTGAAGAAATCAAGAAATTGGAAGGTAAGATAGATGAAATTAATCTTCAGTTAGCGGAACGCACGGATTATGAGAGTGAAGGATATAATCAATTGATTATAGATTTAAGCGATGTAAGCCATCACTACGAAATACTGGGCGGTTATAACTACCAGGGAGAGACGGAGAAAATTTTGCAGGGACTTGGATTTAATCGGGAGGATTTTGATAAGAAAACCGAAACCTTTTCCGGGGGGTGGCGTATGCGAATAGAATTAGCAAAACTTCTTTTGCAAAATAATGATGTACTCTTATTGGATGAGCCTACTAACCACTTGGATATTGAGTCTATCATCTGGTTTGAGCAGTTCTTGAACAATTATACAGGTGCCGTAGTTATTGTTTCCCATGATAAAATGTTTTTGGATAACGTAACAAACAGAACCATTGAAATCTCCTTAGGACGTATTTATGATTACAATAAACCCTATTCGCAATACTTGGTGCTGCGTAATGAGATAAAGCAACAGCAGTTAAGTGCACAAAAGAACCAGTCAAAAGAAATACAACAGGCAGAGCGTCTAATTGAAAAGTTCAGGGCAAAATCTACCAAGGCTTCTATGGCGCAGTCTCTTATTAAGAAATTAGATAAAATAGAACGAATAGAGGTAGATGAGGATGACAACAGTGTCATGAACCTTAGATTTCCTATTTCTGTTACCCCAGGGAAAGTAGTCGTAGAAATAGAAGAGCTTTCGAAGAACTATGGTCCTAAAGTCGTCCTTAACGATATAAACTTGCTGATAGAGCGAAATAGTAAAACCGCTTTTGTGGGTCAGAACGGACAGGGTAAATCTACTTTGGCCAAAATTATTGTTGGAGAGCTTGAATACGAAGGGTATTTAAAGTTGGGACATAATGTTCAAATAGGATATTTTGCACAGAACCAAGCGGAATACCTAGATGGTAGTAAGACTGTTTTGGATACGATGTTAGACGCCGCCAATGAGACTAATAGGAGTAAGGTTAGAGATATTCTCGGGTCTTTTTTGTTCCGAGGTGATGAGGTTGAAAAGTATGTGAAAGTACTCTCTGGTGGAGAGCGAAACCGTTTGGCACTTGCTAAGATGTTGCTCCAGCCCTTTAATGTGCTCGTGATGGATGAGCCTACGAACCACTTGGATATCAAGTCCAAAAATGTTTTAAAACAAGCCTGTCAAAATTTTGAGGGAACACTTATACTTGTGTCCCATGATAGAGATTTCCTTCAGGGTCTTACCAATAAGGTTTATGAGTTTAAAAATAGGGAGATAAGAGAATATTTAGGGGATGTGGATTTTTATTTGGAGCAGCGAAAAGCCGATAATTTTAGAGCGATAGAAAAAAAACAGGAAAAGCGGGAGGAACGAAAAGTAGTGAAGAAGAATACATCCTTCCAGGATCAAAAAAAAATAAAAAGCTTAAAGAACCAATTAAGTACCTTAGAAAGTAAAATTTCTTCCTTGGAAAAGGAGATAAAAACAATAGACCACGATTTGTTGATGGATTATGATGGGACTATTGCGAGACCAAATTTCTTTGATAGCTATCAATCCAAGAAAACCTCACTTGAAAAACTTATGGAAAATTGGGAACTACTTTCAACAGAAATAGAAGCCATGGCCTAATGGATAACATACGTTTATAAGCTTTTTACCACAGAAAAAGGCCATTTCACAACAAACCATTCCCTTTAAACGATAATTTTTGATTGTTCAGCGTTATTAGTTCAAATTTGTAGGAGAATTCCTAACTATTTGAAAGATAAGAATGCATCACTATTTAAAAATCAACAACAGATGAAAAAATTATACTCGTTTTTATTTGCAGTGTTACTGGTAGGTACTATATGTAGTGCGGAAGTTTCCAAAAAGGAAAAAAAGGCTTTGTTGGAACTTTACCACAGCACCAATGGTAATCATTGGGTGAAAAAATGGGATTTAAAAGCACCGGTCTCCCAGTGGTATGGAGTGAGTGTAATTGATAATAAAGTACTTGCTGTACAACTTTTTCGGAATAATCTTATGGGTGTTATACCTGAGGCAATTGGTGATTTAGAACATTTAACAACCTTAAACCTGGCGTTTAATTCAATTACTGGAGAGTTGCCAAACGGGCTAGTGAAACTTAAAAGTCTTAAAGTTTTAAAGTTGGAAATGAATAGGATAAAAGGGGCTATTCCTTCTGATATTGGAAAAATGATAAGTTTGGAGGAAATATCCGTTTTCAATAATTTTTTATCCGGCATTATACCAGAGGGTATAGGCGCTATTAAGAACCTAAAAATTCTTAACCTTTCCAGCAACGCATTAAATGGAAGAATTCCAAGTTCTTTAGGGTTTTTAAGAAATTTGGAAACCTTAGGCTTGTTCGAAAATTCGTTACAAGGAGCAATTCCGGTTGCCATGGGGAATTTAAAAAACCTTAAGGAGTTGGTTTTGGCTAATAATAATCTAAATGGCGAAATACCCGAAGAATTTAGCCAATTGGCAAGTTTGGAAGTATTTCAAATTCAAAACAATAAATTCTCCTCTTTTAAGAATTTGAAAATGTTGGATGAAAGACAGTTTTTAGTGTTTGATTATGATCGAGAGGATAGAAATATAAAATTTAAGGATATCAATATTAGTAAGTCTAGAATGGCGGATACTAAGTTTGAAGATGTCGATGATGAATAGAATACCGATTTATATTTTTGAGTTAGTTTGGTTTACAAAGGGAGATGCGAAAAGCATCTCCCTTTTTTTTAAGGTAAAAAGATTCAACTTATAGTGCAATGCTTGTGCACAATCGTCTTTTTACTTCCGTTTTCTTGCATGCTAGGATTAGTGAAGAGGAAAAGAAGCTACTTCGCGTTAACAGGTTCTTGAAAATTATCTTTTGGAAGATATAGGAAACTAATCAATCTAATTGATTTGAGTTAAAAAGAATCATGAAAGCGTTTTTTGTCTAATAGAGAAAGTGAAATACTAAACCTTTTTATGATTATCTTAACATTGGTTGCATCTGCAACCAATACCTTTTTTAGTAGATTTGCCCCTTGTCAAAAACAGATCTTAAAATCGATTTCGAAACATCCATAGGTCCGTGGTTAGGAAGAACGGTTAAACTTGTAGACCATCATTTGCAAGAAGCCTTTGATAGGTATGATATAGATCTTACGAAAGAACAAATGATTGTTCTTAAGAAGCTTCAGGAACAGGACGGATTAAACCAAAATGAACTTGCGTCTTTGATATTTAGGGATAAATCTTCTCTTGCTCGATTATTATCCAAAATGGAGGGTAAAAATTATATTATAAGGATACAGAGTAAAGAGGATAAGCGAAATAATGAAGTTTTTATTACTTCAAAGGGTACTGAGGTGTTTGATAAGACAAGACCTGTAATTCAGGGAGTGATAGATGTCATGGAACACGGCATAGCTGAGGAGCACAAAACACTTATAATAGAGAACCTAAAAAAAATTCAAAATAATTTTCAAACAAAAATAGAATCGAACTAATCATTCAAATATGAGAAATATTATTTTATCCATCCTAGGCATCCTTCTTATAATAGGGTCATTTTTTATGGCTAAAGGAATTGTAGACAACAAGAAGAGTTTTAGGCCCAAGGCAACTAAAGTTGTAAAAACGGTTTTCACCGAAGTGGTGCAGAACAGAACTGTACCCATAGTGGTATCTGCCAACGGTAACTTAAATGCCAAACAAAAAGTAGAACTTTTTGCAGAAGTGCAAGGCGTATTTAAACGTGGAAGTAAGCTATTTAAGGAGGGACAGGCTTATAGAAATGGCGAAACGATTATTAGGATAGATGCATCTGAATACGCGGCAAGCGTGCAATCTGCTAAAAGTAATCTATATAATGAATTAACTTCCATTATGCCAGATTTACGATTGGATTATCCAGAAATTTTTCCAAAGTGGCAAACGTATTTAAACGGATTTGATATGGCTAAAAGTACACCTGCTTTTCCTGAAATGTCTTCCGAGAAAGAACGCTTCTTTATTTCTGGCCGTGGAATACTTACGAGTTATTATAATGTAAAGAACCTAGAGCAACGATTATCTAAATATAGGATAAGCGCGCCCTTCTCAGGAATTTTAACCGAAGCTTCGGTAACGGAGGGTACCTTAGTACGGGTTGGACAAAAGTTAGGTGAGTTCATTAATCCTGGTGTTTATGAGCTAGAGGTGGCTGTTAGTAAAACGTATTCTGATCTTTTAAAGGTAGATGAGAGTGTTGACCTAACTACCTTGGATGATTCTAAAATATATAAAGGGAAAGTTTCCCGAATCAATGGTAGGGTAGATCAGGCAACACAGACCATAAAGGCTTTTATAGAGGTTACCGATAAAAACTTAAAAGAAGGCATGTATTTGGAGGCCAATCTAGATGCAAAAAAAGAATTGAACGCCATAGAAGTGGACCGTAATCTACTATTGGAGGGTAACAGAATATTCGTAGTCCGCGATTCTGTTTTGGATATAATTAATGTAATCCCGGTTTATTTTTCAGATAAACGGGTTGTTTTGAAGGATGTGCCAGATGGTACTACCATAATGTCTAAGCCACTTATTGGTGCGTATACAGGAATGGCAGTAAAGATTTATACCAACCAACAGGAAAATAGTAAGGAATAATGCGAAAGTTAATAGAATACTTTATTCGTTACCATGTTGCTGTAAATGTTATTATAATAGCGTTCGCAATTTTTGGTATTGTTGGTGCTAAATCTTTGAAATCATCGTTCTTCCCACTTACTGATTCTAAGAATATCTCCATTAATATTGCATACCCGGGAGCATCTCCGCAAGAAGTGGAAGAAGGTATTGTTCTAAAGATAGAAGATAACCTTAAGGGTTTAGAGGGTGTTGATCGGGTTACCTCTACATCACGGGAAAACAGTGGGACGATTAATGTTGAAATTGAGAAGGGCAGGAATATAGATTTTATGCTCCTGGAGGTTAAGAATGCAGTTGATCGTGTTCCTACCTTTCCTACGGGAATGGAACCGTTAATTGTTTCCAAACTCGAGTCCATTAGACAAACCATAAGTTTCGCCATAAGTGGCGAAGATATCCCCTTGGCCACCTTAAAAAGTGTGGGTAGGCAAATTGAAAATGACCTTCGGGCAATAGACGGAATATCACAAATAGAAGTATCCGGTTACCCGCAAGAGGAAATAGAGATTGCAGTAAACGAGAACGATCTCTTGGCTTATGGAATTTCTTTTACAGAAGTAGCGCAAGCGGTAGGGAATGCAAATATTTTAGTAACGGGGGGTAATATTAAGACCGATGCAGAAGAGTATTTGATACGAGCTAACAACAGGTCCTATTATGGTGATGAACTCTCCAACTTAATTGTTAGAGCAGATGCTTCTGGTAGTACCATACGCTTAAAGGATGTAGCAAACATTAGAGATCGTTTTGCCGAAACACCAGATGCCTCTTATTTTAATGGTAATCTATCCGTGAATACGACTATTACTAGTACTAATACGGAAGATTTAGTAAGTTCTGCTGAAAAGGTGAAAGACTATGTGGAGGAGTTTAATCAGAAATACAACAATGTAAAACTGGATGTGGTGTCTGACCTTTCTACCACGCTGGTGCAGCGTACGCAGTTGTTAACGGAGAACGCTATCATGGGAATGTTACTTGTTCTTATTTTCCTCTCTCTTTTCCTAAATACAAGACTGGCTTTTTGGGTTGCTTTTGGATTACCTGTAGCCTTTTTGGGAATGTTTGTTTTTGCTGGTTACTTTGATGTCACCATTAATGTGCTATCTCTCTTTGGGATGATTATAGTTATTGGTATTTTGGTAGATGATGGTATCGTTATCGCAGAGAACATTTACCAGCACTATGAAAAGGGTAAAAGTCCTGTACAAGCTGCCGTTGACGGTACAATGGAGGTGTTGCCCCCTATTATTTCTGCTATTATTACTACAATTTTGGCATTTTCCATATTCTTATTTTTAGACAGTAGAATTGGGGAGTTTTTTGGTGAGGTATCCGTAATCGTGATACTTACACTCGTGGTGTCGTTGGTAGAAGCCTTGATTATATTACCTGCCCACTTGGCACATTCAAAGGCGCTACAGCCAGTTGATGATACGCCTAAAACGGGCATAGCAAATACCTTTGCTAAACTTAGAATTATCAACGAATCTGGTGATAAGCTTATGTCTTGGATGAGGGATAAACTTTATGCTCCAGCGTTACGGTTTGCAATGAGCAACAAGATTTTGACCTTTAGCTTTTTTGTGGCTGCACTTATTTTAACTTTTGGTTCTGTAGGTGGTGGCATTATTAGAACAGCTTTTTTTCCTAGAATTGCCAGTGATCGTGTTCAGGTAGAATTACAAATGCCTAACGGCACCAATGAAAGGGTTACGGATTCTATTATTAGTTTGATTGAGGAAAAAGCGGATATAGTAAACCAGGAATTAACAGAAAAGTATTTAAAAGATACAGGGAAGGTGCTTTTTGAGAACATGATACGCAGAGCCGGACCTGGCTCGGCGACGGCAAGATTGACTATAAATTTGTTGCCTGGTGAGGAAAGACCTGACGAAATTGCCTCTGATATGGTAACCGCAAGGTTGCAAGAGCTTGTGGGACCTGTAGTAGGCGTAGAAAGTCTTATTTATGGTTCGGGTGGTAATTTTGGAGGTTCTCCAGTATCTATCTCCTTACTTGGAAACAACATTACAGAGTTGAAGGCTGCTAAAAAAGAACTCAAAACGGCCTTGGAGAATAACGCTACCCTTAAGGATATTGCTGATAATGATCCGGCAGGTATCAAAGAAATTCGACTGGAATTACGCGAAAATGCATACCTCTTAGGATTGGATTTGAGAAATGTGATGAATCAGGTACGTGCCGGATTTTTTGGAACACAGGCACAACGATTTCAACGTTCACAGGATGAAATTAGGGTATGGGTAAGATATGATAGAGAAAACCGTTCCTCTATTTCCGACTTGGATGAGATGCGTATCGTTACTCCAAGCGGCAGCAGAGTACCGCTAAAGGAAATTGCGGAATATACTATTGAGCGTGGCGATGTTGCTATTAATAGGTTGGAGGGAAGGCGAGAGATACAAGTGTCGGCAGATTTAAAGAATCCTAAGGACAGTCCTACCGATATTATGGTGGAGATACAGAATGTAATCATGCCAGAAATACTTTCTAAATATCCTACAGTTTCCCCTTCCTATGAAGGTCAAAATAGAGAAGTAGGTAAGTTAACAGGCTCCTTAAAGGTCGTTGGACTATCGGTTTTGTTCCTAATTTATATAACTATAGCCTTCACGTTTAGAAGTTTTAGTCAACCTTTACTATTGTTGTTATTGGTGCCTTTTAGTCTAATTGCAGTAGCATGGGGACATTGGATTCATGATTTTCCAATAAACGTTTTATCACTCCTAGGAATAATTGCATTAATAGGAATCATGGTAAACGACGGATTGGTTCTTATAGGAAAGTTCAATACCAACTTAAAGGAAGGTATGACTTTTGACTCGGCTATTTTTGAGGCAGGCCGTTCACGATTTAGGGCTATATTTCTTACTTCTATTACTACAATAGCTGGCCTTGCACCTTTGATGCTAGAAACCAGCAGGCAGGCGCAGTTCTTAAAGCCGATGGCCATATCCATTGCCTACGGTATCGGAATTGCTACGGTGTTAACGCTCTTGCTCTTACCATTGTTCCTGTCGTTTGGAAATATCCTCAAATCCAAGAGTGGCTTATTCAGCTCTGGATATAAGATTACCAAAGAAGAAGTTGAACGGGCGATAAAGGAAAAAATGGAGGGAGTACATCTAGAAGGAACTAATTCACATACTGCACTTCATACAGAGAAAGATTTGTTACTGCCTAGCGCAGGTGAGAATGAAATTAAAGAAAAATTAGAAGGAACTATAGTAGAATGATACGATCAAAACTATTTGCCACACTATTTTTAATGCCTTTAACGGTACTTATGGCACAAGAAGAGCTACTTTCAAAGGAGGAAGCTGTTATCAAAACATTAGAAAATAATTTTGGTATCCAAGTCGCAAAGAATGAGGTCGAAATTGCAGAAAACAATAGTGGGGTATTAAATTCTGGTTACTTGCCAACACTTACTGGTAATGCAGGTGCCAATTACCAAAGGGACGATTCTACTTTTGAATTCCCAGGACAGTTTCTTAGAGATCCTGATACAGGGGGACCATTATTAGATAATGCGGGAAATCCAGTGCCAAGGCCAGATGCAGAATTGTATAAGGCTGAGGCGCAGCGTTATAATGCAGGCTTAACCGCTAACTATACTTTGTTTGATGGCCTAGGCAGATTTTATAATTATAAAAGGCTGAAAGAGCAATACGAATTGAGTAGTTTACAGGCTAGGGAAACCATAGAAAATACCATGATACAAATGTTCGTTGTGTATTTTGAGATAGCTAGGTTGGCGGAAAACAACAAGGTACAGCAACAAGCAATGGAGATTTCTAAACAACGAATTACCAGGTCTGAATATGCTTTTGAATATGGACAAAACACTAAATTAGATGTTTTAAATGCCTTAGTAGACGCTACTAATGATAGTATTAACCTATTAAACACACAACAGCAATTGGCCAACGCAAAACGTGATTTGAATGTGGTGCTGAACCAGGATTTGAACGAAGTGTACAAGGTAGATACCTTAATTACATTTATCCCAAGGTTAAAACTAGACGAATTTATGGCGCAGGCAATGTTGAATAATGTAGCTATTTTACAAACCGATAGGAATCTTGCCATAAATGCGTATGATATTAAAGTAAACGCATCTGGATACTTGCCCAATTTAGACCTTAACGGTTCCTATGGTTGGAATTTGAATCAAAATGCAGCGGGGGCCTTTTTCCCAGGAGTAAACGTAAATAATAATAGGAACTTTGGTCTAGGGGCGCGGTTAACTTGGAATCTCTTTGATGGTGGTGGAACTACGGTTAGGGTAAAGAATTCTAAAATCGCCTATAAAAATCAGGAACTTTTAAAGAAACAGATAGCGCTGGAAGTAAATCGGGATATTAAAAATGCGATGGCAATCTATGAAAATAGATTAAACATTTTTAAAATTCAAGAACAGAACGTACTTACCAATCAGAATAATTTTGAACGCTCTAGGGAACAGGGTCAATTGGGTAGAATTACTTCTATTGAATTTAGACAGGCGCAGATTAATTTACTAAACGCACAGACCAATAAAAATTTAGCCAAGTATGATGCTAAATTAGCAGAACTTCAGTTGCTGCAATTAACGGGGCAACTATTGAATGTTGAATTATAAAAAGAACGATTGTAGCTGTATGGATACTAAAACTACAAATAATGTATAACGATAAAACAACAAAGGAATTATTAGAACTTTTGGAGCAGTATCATATGCTCACATTTGAATCACAGTTAAGTTTGAATGAAGTTCTCGATTCCAGAAATCTTGTAGTTGATAAGAGTAACCTAGAATTAGCTATTGGAACTAGGGTGTCCCAAATAAATAATTTAGACTATTTAAAGGATCTTGGTTTCCAAGCATCAATAGATAATGGCAGTATTGCTATCACAAGAACTTCAACAGCAATACTTACAGATATTGCTGCCGTAGTTTTTGGTGCGTTGGTCTTTTTTGTTGGCGTTTATGGCGTAGGTTCCTTGGTGTCTATGTTTGTAAACGGAGAAGAAATAAACGTTTTTTCGTTGGCCGTAAATTTTGTTATGGCTAGTCTAGTTCTTACGGGACTCAAATTTTTCAAAGGCATTAAACGATTGTTTGATTATGCTGGATTTCGATTATCTAAGCAAGAGGGGAACATAACCTTAAAAAAGCGTTTTGATTTAAGATTAGAAGAAATTAAGGAGAGTGCGTCAGAAATATTTTTGCAAACCAATGAGAAGGAACTCATATTAAAGTTAGGCAATCGTGTGGTTTTTAATTCTAATGCTGATAATCTAATTCAGCGACTTACCATAGAACAATTGACGAGTCTTCTTAAAAAGGAGTAAGATTTTTATCGAAACAGTAAAGCCCTAATGCACGAACACTTTTTTCAATGCCCTTATTGTTGGGAAGAGATTTCCATGTTATTGGACACTTCTGTCGCACAGCAGACCTATATAGAGGATTGCGAGGTTTGTTGCAGGCCTATTGAGATTATGGCTCAGTTCCGGGGAGATGAACTAGTAGCTTTTGAAGCTGTTGATATTGAACAATAACATTCTTTTTTTTTAATTAATCAACCCATCTCTTATGCTTTAGCGAAAATTTAAATGGATAGGAACCTACTTTGAGTACGTATTGTTATGCTCACGTTTATCTGATGCACGCGGTTTTCTATGACCGGTTCCTCCAGATTATTCAAAAATGTATCTTAGAACGCGAAATTCCTGAAGCTAGAAATTTAACCACCAGGCAACTAAAAGTATTCCAAAAAATCCGTAAAGAATCTTGAAGGAAGTGGGATTACAATTCCAGTTGGCAGATAACTACGTAACCGCTGCTAAGGGCCAATGCGCTTGTAACCAACCCAACACAGAGATTATTTGAGAACATGCAAAGCAGACAGGAATTCCTATATATTCAACTAACCAAATAGCCGCGATTATTGATTGGTTAACGGCCGAATAAACAAAATCTCTTACAAAAAGCTATTAGGTATTAGAGTGCCAATGTTGCCGTATATAGTTTATTTACAACCATATACACATTTCTTATATTGTTTTCTTATAACTTGCTTACATTCTAGGTTATAAGCAATAGTTGGTTTTTAAACACTACAGAATATTATAAAAGAGTTTACTGGAAGGGGAGTTAGAAGCTGTTACTAGAAAACAGAAAAACTCTTACGAACCTTCTCCATACTAGCGTATTACTTGATTTTAATCAACTGAAACTATGAAACATCTAAAAATAACGTTATTCCTTTTGCTTACTTTTTTATGTTTATTTGCTTGTAAGGACAAAACATCGAAAACGAATTCAGCATTAGCTTCTATAGATTTTCTAAGAGGAGATCTTTTACTATGTGGTAATGGACAATTTGGCGAATTAAAATTCTCGCTCTCCTGTAACTATGAAACCAGAGAAGCTTTTGATTTAGCTGTGGCACTGTTACATTCCTTTCAATATGCCGAAGCTGAAAAAGCTTTTGTAAAAGTAATTGATGCAGACCCTAATTGCCCCATGGCCTATTGGGGCGTTGCGATGAGTATTTATCATGCTGCTTGGTTTCCACCTACTAAAGAGGATTTAATCAAAGGGGCTCAAGTATTAGCTGTTGCCAAAGAATTAGCTATGGATGAAAAGCAACGAGATTATATAAATGCTATTGATGCTTTTTATATAGATTGGGAAAGCATAGACCATACAACAAGAGCAATTCGATTCGAAAAAAAAATGGAGGAGATATATCTTAAATATCCAGAAGATATGGAAGCTGCCATTTTTTATACTCTGGCCTTGTTTTCTACTAGAGATAGGGTAGGGAAAGAGTATAAAAATGAGCGAAAAGCCGGTAAAATTCTTGAATCTCTTTTGGCTTCCAACCCAAACCACCCGGGTATTGCTCATTATATCATTCACAATTACGATAATCCTGTTTTGGCCGCAAAAGGCCTAGAAACAGCTCGTAAATATGCTAAAATTGCGCCTTCTTCTTCTCATGCACAACACATGCCATCACATATTTTTACAAGATTAGGTATCTGGGAGGAGTCTGTTCAATCGAACTTATTATCAGTTGAAAGCTCTAGATGCTATACGCAAGCAGCAGCCTTAAGTGGTTCTTATTTTGAAGAATTACATGCGACAGATTATTTGGTGTATGCGTATCTACAAAAAGGTGATAATACCCGTGCAGAAGAACAGTATCAGCTAATAAAAGGGATAAAAAGCTTTTACCCTTCCAATATTACAGCAGCCATCTATCCCGTAACGGCCATACCCGCAAGGTTAGCTCTTGAGAATAAAAATTGGGAACAAGCAGCAAATCTATCCTTACAAGATATAGGTTTAGATTGGGAAAAATTTCCTTGGCAAAAAGCAATTCATCACTTTGCAAAAGCCTTAGGAGCTGCCCATACCAAAGATTTCCCCGTAGTCGAAGAAGAAATTGAAATTCTCAAAAAACTTCATCAAAATTTAGTAGCTCAAAACGATCGCACAAAGTCTATTCAAGTTAAGCAAGTGGAAATTCAGATTAAAACAGGACAAGCTTGGTTAAGTTTTATAAAGGGAGATAAGGAAAAGGGACTAACTTTAATGCAAGAAGCTGTTGAAATTGAGGAAACAACAAGTAAACACCCAATTACCCCTGGTGATGTGCTGCCAGCCATAGAATTATTGGGAGACATGCTTTTAGCAATGAACCAACCAGAAGAAGCATTGATTGCTTACGAGGAAAATTTAAAAAAACATCCAGAAAGATTCAATGGTATTTCTGGTGCCGCTATAGCCGCAAAGCAATCTGGCAATAAGGAAAAAGCAAATCAATATTTTAAGCAACTTATTGAATTGACAAAAACTTCGAATAGCACTCGGCTTGAAGTTATAGATGCTAAAAAATTTATAGCACAGTCTTAAAACCAACATTATGAAAACTAAAATCAGTTTAGGAATATTGGTAGTATCCCTTTTGGTGCTAGTGCATTTTATCACTGAAAATCCCATCGATAATAAAAGGAATAATTATCAAAGAGCATCCCTTAGTTTTACGAAGTGTATCCCTGCTAAATTTATGTTGAATGCAGTGGATACTACACAACAAATTTCACCGCTTTTTACGAATTTAGGGAACCTTCATTTTTCAATTTCTACAAAGAATGAAAGAGCTCAGGCATTTTTTGATCAGGGTGTAAAATTGTCTTACGCATTTAACCACGCTGAGGGGCATCGGTCTTTTATGGAAGCCGCTAGACTAGACCCAAATTCAGCCATGTCTTTTTGGGGACAAGCTTTTGCATTGGGTCCAAACATCAATGATCCTTTACCTGATGCGGAACGCAAGAAAAAGATTAATGAGGCTATGGTCAAAGCGAAACGTTTGGCACCAAAAACATCTAAAAAAGAACAAGCATTGATTAGGGCTTTGGATGCAAGATATAGTGAGGATTTAACCAAAGATGTTGCTGAATTGAATATGGCGTATATGCTGGCAATGAAAAAAGTAGCACACCAATTTCCTAAAGATGCCAACATTCAAATTCTTTATGGGGCTTCAGTAATGAACACCGTGCCTTGGAATTATTGGGATAAAGATGGAAATCCTTCTCCCAATATAAGAGAAGCGAAAGCAGCTCTTGAAAGCGCAATGAAACTTGAACCAGAAAATCCTGGAGGACATCACTATTATATTCATATGGTTGAGTTGCCTTACCCAGATATGGGAGAAGCTAGTGCCGATAAATTAGTCTCCCTTATGCCAGGAGCAGGTCATATTGTTCATATGCCATCACATATTTATATTCGAGTAGGCAGGTATTTAGATGCTGTTAAAGTCAATCAGAAGGCAATTCTTGCGGATGAGGATTATATTGCACAATGTTTTGCTCAAGGACTTTACCCACTTGCCTATTATCCCCATAATATTCATTTTTTATGGTCTTCCGCAAGTTTACTTGGTGGTAGTCAAATAGCAATAGATGCAGCTAAAAAAACAGCAGAGAAGGTCCCAACAGGAGAGTTAGTGACGCTTACTTTTTTACAAGATTTTGCATCAACCCCTTTACTTGCCTATACACGATTTGGTAAATGGAACGAAATTTTGACCATCCCGGCGCCTAGCCCAGAAATTAAGCACCTTAATTTGATGCGGCATTATGCACGCGGGATTGCTTTTATCAGGAAAGGGAATATTGTAGAAGCTCAAGAAGAATTGGATGCTATTCTAGTACTTAAAAAAGACCCTGAACTGGAATCCTTAGTTGCAACAGCAAATAATACTTCCAATCGAATAGCTAATATAGCCTATGAAGTGGTTGCTGGGGAATTGTACGCTTTAAAAGGCGATGTTTCAAGGGCTATTAGTCACCTGGAAAAAGCGGTGGAATTTGAAGACAGTCTAACTTATACAGAACCTGCTGCATGGCATATTCCAACACGCCAAAATTTGGGCGCTATTTTAATGAACGCCGAAAAGTTTGAAGCGGCGGAAGTAATATTCAAAGAAGATTTAGATATCCTTCGTCAAAATGGATGGTCTTTAATGGGACTTCACAACAGTCTAAAAGCGCAAGGAAAACTGCAAGAGGCGGAGGAAATAAAGCAAGAGTTTGAAAAAGCTTGGCAGCATGCTGATATTGAAATTAATACTTCCGTTTTATAATCAGAACTAATTATGAGTCAATCTAAAAAGTCTTGGATATTGATAATAGTACTACCACTTTTAATTGTAGGTTCTATTGCTATTTGCTATCAGATGTTCACTAATAAATCAGAGTTACCTGTTTTTAATCCCTCTGATTTTAACCCTGAACTGGTTGATGTTAGTTTGCAAAATAAGGTAAAAAATCATACTGTTTCGGATTTTGAACTACGTAACCAACATGGGAAGACAATTACGCAGAAGGATTATGAGAACAAAATTTATGTTACTGATTTTTTCTTTACACGCTGTATAACTGTTTGTCCAGTTATGACAAATAATATGGAGAAGCTGCAAAATACCTTTCTCGATGAAGATGGTATCATGTTTCTCTCCTTATCCGTTACACCAGAATTAGATAGTATTTCTATTTTAAAAACATATGCTCAAAAACATGGTGCTGTTGCTGGAAAGTGGAATATTACTACCGGAGATAAAAAACATATTTACAACCTGGCTCGGAAAAGTTATTTTGCCGTAGTTAATGAAGGTGATGGTGGACTACAAGATTTCATACATACACCTAATTTCATATTGGTAGATACTGAAAAGCAAATTCGAGGGGTTTACGATGGAACGAAGGAACAAGAAATTCAACGCTTAATTGACGATATTAAAGTCTTAACGCAAAAATCATGAATAAAATAATCTATTATGTGGCGAGTTCTTTAGATGGTTTTATTTCTGGAGTTAATGATGACATCAGTAAATTTATTTCCCATGGTGAGGCGGTCGAAAAATATAAATCCGATTTACTAAAATTCAAAACTGTTATAATGGGTCGAAAAACGTATGAATTCGGCTATCAATATGGACTTGAACCTGGCAAACCGGCCTATTCCCACATGCAACACTATATTTTCTCTGATAATCTTCAAATAGAAAAAATAGCAGATCAAGTACATCTAGAAAAGCTGTCTATTGATAGGGTAAAGGATATATTGGACAAATCTGAAACAGATGTCTATCTCTGTGGTGGCGGAAAATTTGCAGGCTGGTTACTGGATCATAATCTTATTGATCAATTGAAATTAAAACTGAATCCTATTGTATTAGGTGATGGAGTTCGGTTGTTTGGGGAGTCTAAAACTTCTATTGTTGGCAAGTTGATTGATAAAGAAGCTTTTGATGGAGGACTTCAATTTTTGACTTATGATTTGAAATGAGATACTAAAATTGTATTCACCTGTTCAAAAGAATAGTTGGTTATATGCATTAGGTATTCTGTATAAAGACTGAAACTATTAAGGTAGTAGTAAAGTTGAATTTACCACCTCCAAAATGGTATTCTTGCTTAAAAGTTCAAATAAAGAATCAAATTCGAAGTAAATACAAAATGGGAATATGCTAATTTGTTACCACCAAGTGTTGAAATGGAAAAATCTTTAAACATCGGTTTCTCGTTCATTAGGCTACTATCATTTTGCATTGTATGCTGTATTCAATTGAGCGTTCAGGCTCAAACACGCATAGAAATACCAACAGATTCTCAGTGGAACAGAATTCTGATTGACGAATTGGAAGTCATGAGCGATGAACAGCGACAGTGGTCTGCGGAATCATTATTTACCACCTCAGATGATTTGTTTGAGCCAAATAAAGGCGATGTAAAACCAGTGTTGCATAACTATTGGGCTAGATTTGAATTGGGTAATACAGCTAAAAACGAACAATGGTTGAGTTTTGAATCCTACTATTGGGATTATGTTACGCTTTATTTTCGTGATTCGACGGGCTATGTTACAGTGATTCCTTTCGGAATATTGAGCAATCCTAATAATAACAAGTTTCTTGTCCTGCCAGAATCTGAATATGATGTACTCGCCAATTTTGAGTCAAGCGGTCAGTTCCGTAGAGAAGACAACATTAACCTCGGAATTAGGTCCACACTGTCCGCACTGGAAAGAGAAACATTTGCCAACTATATCGATGGTATCATCTTTGGTATCATCTTTGGCTTGGCTTTGTATAACCTATTTTTATTTATTTCCATTCGGGACAGGACCTATTTTTGGTATACACTATATATACTTTCTTTCGCTTTCAGCTTTATAACATTATTTGCAAATGCACCACCAAAATGGACTCAATTTTTTACTCCCGATTATCCATTGTTCGCATTTTACCTTAAGAAAATTGCCGACCCGTTAATTTGGATATCATATGTCAATTTCGTTAGAAATTTTCTAGTGACAAAAGACAGACACCCTGTTTGGGACAAAGTCTTAAAGTTTTGCATAGTCCTAATCATTCTTCAGTTTCTGGCTAATGTGACAGGAATACAACACTTTTCAGGTGTAGGCCGCCTTATAATATGGAATTCAACAGTGGTATTTTGCTTCATATTGGCTATCACAAGCTATTTCAAAGGATACACCAGAGCCAGATTTTTCATCCTTGGTCAGTTCTTTCTATTAGCTGGGATAGCTATCACAACTATGCATTATGCAGGCTTGGATGTGATTTTCTTTTTGCCTGATACAGAATTTTTTAATTATTTTAGAGCTCCATCCGCTACGTTTATTTTTGGCGCCGCAGAAGCTATTGTCTTCTCTTTTGCCCTAGCAGATAAGTACAATATGCTGCAGAAAGATATCACGAGAGTACAAATCGAAAAGGAAAAAGAAAAATCGGAGGCGTTTCGATTACAAGAGCTAGACATTTTCAAAACGCGCTTCTACTCAAATATCACCCACGAGTTTAGAACGCCTCTTACCGTTATTGAAGGTATGGCCAATGAGTTGGAAAAAAATCCCAAAAAAGAAGTTGGTAAAAAATTAAGTCTCATCAAAAAAAACAGTAAAAACCTATTGGCCTTAGTTAATCAGATGCTCGATCTTTCAAAACTAAAGGCCGGGAAAATGGAATCGAATTTAAAACAGGCCGATATTATTTTATGTATTCGTTACCTAGTAGAGTCGCATGAGTCATTTGCTAAATTGCAAAACCTGGGTCTCCAATTTTATTCAGAAGAGCAAAGTTTGCTCATGGATTTTGATGCTAAAAAATTGGAGCGGGTGCTAACCAATTTATTGACCAACGCTATCAAATTTACGCCAGAGTACGGCAAAGTGTTGGTAGTTACTAAAAAAATAATAAAAAACGAATTAGCGTATTTACAGCTATTGGTAAAGGATAGTGGCATTGGTATTTCTGAACAACAAATCCCTTTTATTTTTGATCGTTTCCATCAAGGCAATCCTATATATGAGAATGAAGGTACCGGCATTGGCCTAGCCTTGGTAAAGGAACTAGTTGCCATCATGGAAGGCGACATCAAAGTAGAAAGCGAATTAAATAAAGGTAGCAGTTTTATACTTGATTTTCCAATTCATAATAATGCTCCTTTAGATAAGGAAAGAGTTCACTACCCCTATTCATCTCCTATACTTTCTAATACGCACACTTCAAAAAAACAAGATGCCATTTTGCTAGAAAATGGAGTACCTATTCTTCTCATCATAGAAGACAATACAGATGTAGCTTACTATCTCCAAACTTGTCTCGAAGATCATTATCAAATCCTGATTTGCCGCAACGGAAAAACAGGTATTGATAAAGCCCTAGGAATTTTACCCGATATTATCATCAGTGATGTAATGATGCCAGAGATGGATGGCTTTCAAGTTTGTAAAATATTAAAAGAAGATGAACGGAGCAGCCACATTCCTATCATATTGCTTACTGCAAAAGCTACCTCTGAAGACAAGCTCATTGGGCTAACACACGGCGCTGATGCCTACCTGATTAAGCCTTTTGAAAAAGAGGAACTGATTGTTCGGCTAAATAAATTATTAGAGATTCGACAAACGCTTCAAAAGAAATATAGTAGCATGTTGATTAGTAGTCAACCCGTTACTTTCATCGAAAACAAAGAAGATACTTACATTGAAAAAGTAGAAAAAATAGTTCTGAATAACATGGAGGGAGAAGAATTTTCTATCCATGAATTGGCTCGTGCATTACATCTTAGTCGTTCCCAAGTACATCGTAAAATAAAAGCATTGACCGGTATGTCGGCAGCGATTTACATTCGGCATATTCGACTCCAAAAAGCTAAAGAATTGCTCGGTTCTTCTGAGCTAAGTATCGCTGAAATAGCTTATCAGGTAGGCTTTAAAACACCTGTTTATTTTTCGCAAGTATTTAAAGAAACTTTTGGGAAAAGTCCAAATGCGACACGTAAATAGTTCATTTTAAGTGATTTATATCTGTTTCCTTTTCGCTATGCAATAATGACATAAGCCCCTCCCTTCTCTTTTTTCAACATTATAGAAAGACTTTGCTGAAATGACGAAAGTTAAAACGTTTTTGTTCCTATAGGTTTGTATCATCTTCTAGAACAGGATATTTTCCTTAAGAATATGGAGGTAATCATCTCAACTAGGAGTAAAAATTTTATTCTTTAATCCTTTAAAATACTATGTTATGTTAACAAAAAAAATGTTTATTTTTCTATTCTCAGTTTTTGTAATGGCTGCTTGTACCAAAGATGGTGAAGTAGGTCCTATTGGGCCAGCAGGCACTGAAGGTACGCAAGGCACGGCAGGAATTGATGGTGCTGACGGTATGGATGGAGTTGATGGTGCTGACGCCCCTGGTTCAAATATTGAAGTTATCATTGATGATACCGGTATTCCGCTTCAAGGAGCATCTGCAACTTTGTATCGAGATATCGACGGAATTACCGTGCATTTCAAGACCACAAATTTAATACCGAATAATGCGTACACTTTGTGGTTTGTAGTCTTTGGTGAAACTCCCGGCCCACCAACTTCTACCTTTGCAGCCGGTCATATTGCCGGAGAAACCGGGACAGAAATTTTTTCTGCATTTAAAGCTGTGGATGCGGGTTTCGATAATCCTATGACAGGCGAAATTCATATTGCATTACGTACGCATGGCCCAGCTCAGCCGGGAATGATGCCTGAGCAGATACAAACGATGGATGGTGGTTGTTCTTCTGGTTTTCCATCAGGTCCAGGTCTACATGCAGACTCCGAAACAGTAGGGTATTGTGCTAACATACAAGTTGCAATAAACCCTCCTGTCAATTAAAATGATGACATATAGTTTGTCAAGATAATTTTACACCAAAAAATTGGACTAAAATACCTTGAGGCAAGCTCTTGACCCAATAGAAGGAAATAACCCAATCCTGAATATTTAGGAGAAGTAGTAAACCTTGACCCCAGAAAAACCGGAGCGTACTACTAAAGAATAGTATCCAATTTAAAGTAAAAAAATAGTCTGAAATTTATATTTCAGACTATTTTTTGATGTTAATAATCTTTAAGAAACAAAAAAGACCCTTTTGAAAAAGGGGGAGACCTTCGGTTGACTTCTTACAACCTATACATTACATGTAGTTGGTTAAAGGTTATCTACGCTTTTAATAAAAAGTGTATTCTTCAAAGTTTAAATAAAGCTGGGTTTAATTATACCTAAGTTACACTACAATGGATTATTTTGATTGGATGAATAACTTAATTTCTGCTCAAGAAAAAAGGACTATACGAAAAAAACGTATAATCCTTTGATTTAGAAGTGATGGCACTAGGATTCGAACCTAGGACCGCCTGCTTAGAAGGCAGGTGCTCTATCCAGCTGAGCTATGCCACCATTTTTTAAATGTGGGTGCAAATGTATTAAAAATTATAGCGTGGTAAAACCAAAATCAGTCAAAAGATACCATAAAAATGAAGTAGCTTTCGTATCGAAGAATGTTTGGATTCGATTTTGATAGTAATTTAAGTTGTACGGGATTGATTTATAGATGAATAGATTATTTTAAGCGTGCCAAATCAATTAATGTTCACTTTCATAGCGGTCGTAATTTTCCCATATCTGGTCCAAAACTTTTAGGAATACATCAAACTCCGCTTCACTAATGTGTTCTATGCTCATAGTACGGATCTCCTTAATCAAAGGCATTACACGCAGCATAAGTTCTTCTCCTTCTGGCGTCATGATGAGTTTAAACCGTTTTTGGTCATCTCTAAATCTCAACTTCTTTAAGAATCCCTTCTTGCAAAGTCCACGTATAACGCGAGAAGTTGTGGCCCTATTCCTAAAATTGGTGTTACTAATTTCTGCTTGGGATGCATCGTCTCCTAAGAGATGGACTCTTCTTAAAATAACCCATTGTTCTATGGTAAGGTCAATATTGTTTTCTAAAAAGGCATTTAGAAATGTACGCTGCACCTTTTTTAGCGTACGGTCCAAATAGACTCCAAAACCTTCCGTTCGATCCATAAAATATCGTTCTACTGGTCAAAAATAAGGAGAAAAAACAAATAATTGTTGTTGATGCAACAAAACTGAAAATTTGTAGTATTTTTGATAGGCATAATTGAATACAACTAATGACTAAAGAACAGGAAACGGATAGTACCTTTTTTAAAAGCTATATTTTAGAGGATAGTACGTACAAGGGCGGAGGTAAAAAGATTGTTCTACCAGAAGGTATTGCGGTGCATAAACTGTCCTCCAATGAAAATCCTTTAGGTTTTTCAAATAAAGTAAAAGAGGTCATTGTAAAGGCTGTTAATGAATTAAGCTTTTATCCGGATAATACGGATATTAGATTACGAGAGGCATTGGTCAAAGATTTCAAGGATGCTCTTTCTGTGGATCATTTTGTAACGGCTAATAGTGGTTCAGAAATTATCGATATTATTTCGAAAGTGTTTTTGTCGGAGGGTGATGAAATCATTGTCTCGCAGCCTTGTTTTTTACCTTATACTGCATTTACTAGATGGATGGGCGCTACCGCTATAAACGTTCCAATGACTCCCGACTATGACTATGATCTAGATGGAATTTTAACGGCAATTACTCCAAAAACAAAAATCATATTCTTAGCGTCACCAAATAATCCGTCTGGAAATTACATTCCATATGAGGTACTAAAGGATTTCCTATTCAAGCTACCCAAGCATATTATTGTAGTTTATGATGAGGTTTACCGTCATTTTGCTGGTGCTAAAGACTATACCTCCGCATTGCCTTTTGTTAAAGAGGGTCAAAATATCATTGCAATCAATAGTTTTTCCAAAACTTATGGTTTGGCAGGTTTACGGGTTGGCTATTGCTACGCTCCTTTAGCGTTGAGCAACTATATCCGTAAGGTGTGTAAACCATTCTTGCTATCTTCTTTGGCTTTAGAAGGGGCAATTGCTGCCTTGGAGGATACTGACTTTGTGGAACGCACGGTAGCATTAGTAAAAACAGAACGAGATTATGTATTGAATGGATTACAAGAATTAGGCATTTCCCACTGGCCTACCGAAGGTAATTTTGTGTTGATTGATCCACCGATATTGGATACGGAATTCACCGCCTTTATGGAACAAAAGGGAATTATGGTGCGGGCAGTAGGTGTTTTTGGTGCCCCAGGAAAGGTGCGTATTTCTTTTGGTATACGAGCCGCCAATACCGCAATGTTAGCGGCCATTAAATCGTTGTTAAATAGTTAGTGAATAAGGAATTATTATATATTTTTAATGAATATGTTGCGAAGGCAATACTAAAGAAATAAGAAAGATGGATACTTCAACTTTACCAAAACTGCACGAAAACGCTAAGGACTTTATGCCTATTAATGGCACAGATTATTTGGAGCTTTATGTTAGTAATTCTAAACAAGCAGCACATTTTTACAAAACCGCTTTTGGGTTTCAATCGCTAGCCTATGCTGGTTTGGAAACTGGGCTTAAGGATAGGGAAAGCTATGTAGTTGGCCAAGATAAGATTCGCTTGGTGCTAACGTCTCCCTTAAAAAGTGGAACGGAAATTGGCAAACATATAGACGATCACGGAGATGGAGTAAAAGTAGTTGCCCTATGGGTAGACGATGCAACCTATGCGTATAATACAGCCATGGAAAAGGGCGCTAAATCATACATGGAGCCTAAGACAGAGGAAGATGCAGATGGTACTGTAGTGCGATCAGGAATTCATACGTATGGTGAAACGGTCCATATTTTTGTGGAGCGTAAGGACTACAATGGAACTTTTTTACCTGGATATAGAAAATGGGAAACTCCTGACTATAATCCGGCATCTACTGGTCTAAAATTTGTAGATCATATGGTAGGTAATGTGGGATGGAATAGAATGAACGAATGGGTAGATTTTTATGCCAACGTTTTAGGTTTCACTCAAATATTATCTTTTGACGATAAGGATATTTCTACTGATTTTACCGCCTTGATGAGTAAGGTAATGAGTAATGGAAACGGTAGAATTAAGTTTCCAATTAACGAACCTGCAGCAGGAAAGAAAAAATCTCAAGTAGAGGAATATCTCGATTTTTATGAAGGGGAAGGTATTCAGCATATTGCAGTAGCTACTGATGATATTATACAAACCGTAAGGGATTTAAAAAGTAGAGGGATAGAGTTTTTGAAAGTACCCGATACGTATTATGATGTAGTTCTAGACCGTGTAGGTAAAATTGATGAGGATCTTGCTCCTTTAAAGGAACTCGGAATTCTTGTAGATCGAGATGATGAAGGGTACTTGCTACAGATTTTTACCAGACCAGTAGAGCCAAGACCTACTATGTTCTTCGAAATTATTCAAAGAAAAGGTGCACAGTCCTTTGGAAAAGGTAACTTTAAAGCACTCTTTGAAGCTATTGAGCGCGAGCAAGAGCTCAGAGGTACATTGCATTAACTAGTTAAAAGTTCAGCGTTAAGAATTTTAAATTATTCTTAACGCTGAACTCCTTAACCCTTAACCTTAAAACGATGCCTATATATCATAAGTTAGGAAAGTTTCCGCAAAAGCGGCACACCCAATTTGAGAAGCCAGATGGCAACTTATATTACGAGCAGCTTTTTGGAACTATCGGTTTTGACGGTATGTCTTCATTGCTCTATCATGTACATAGGCCTACACAGGTAAAAGAAATAGGAAAGGCTATAGATATGACCCCGAAAATTGCGGTCGCTAAGAATATAGCTTCTCGTAAGCTTGTTGGGTTTGATGTAGCACCAAAAGATGATTTTCTAGAGGCTCGGGAACCCATGATGGTCAATAGCGATGTGCTTATTGGTCTTGCAGCTCCAAAAAAATCCATGACGGATTATTTTTATAAGAACGCGGATGCGGATGAGATGCTGTTTATTCATAAAGGGACAGGTACCTTAAAAACATTCTTGGGGAATATTTCTTTTGAATATGGGGACTACTTGATTATTCCCCGAGGGATGATTTATCAGATGGAATTTGATACCGAAGAGAACCGTATTTTGTATGCCGAGTCTTCAAACCCAATTTATACACCAAAGCGTTACCGCAATTATTTTGGGCAGTTGTTAGAACATTCTCCGTTCTGTGAACGAGATTATAAGCTACCCCAAGATTTACAAACACATGACGAGAAAGGTGAGTTTGTAATGAAAATAAAGAAGCAGGGGATGCTACACCATTTGGTATACGCTACGCATCCTTTTGACGTCGTAGGCTGGGATGGTTATAATTATCCCTACGGATTTTCAATTCATAATTTTGAGCCTATTACAGGCCGTGTACATCAACCGCCACCAGTGCATCAGACTTTTGAGACAAGTGCTTTTGTTATTTGTTCCTTCTGTCCTAGGATGTATGATTACCACCCAAAATCTATTCCTGCGCCTTATAACCATTCCAATATAGATTCCGATGAAATGCTCTACTACGTAGATGGTGATTTTATGAGCAGAACGGGTATTGGACCAGGATATATTTCCTTGCATCCTTCAGGGATACCGCATGGTCCGCACCCAGGAACTTATGAGGCAAGTATAGGAAAAACAAAGACAGAGGAATTGGCGGTGATGATAGATACGTTTAAGCCATTACAACTCACTGAAAATGCCATGAAGATTGATGATGGCAAATATTTTGCTTCCTGGTTGGATAAAGAGTAAAAAGCCGATTATGGCTATTATAATATACAGCTTTTGCAAATCAACATAGCATGTTGACAGCTCATTAGTTGTACTAATTTTATTTTATGAAAAAACTTACATCTTGGCTGGACATTCCTGCCGATTCGGATTTTAGTATATACAATCTTCCTTTTGGAATTTTTTCAAAGAAAAAGAAAGGAAAAACAAGAGCGGGCATCGCCATAGGAAATCAGATTGTGGATTTAGCTGCCTTAGCAGAAGCGGAATTGATAGATGTTTCTCCTTTTATTTTTAGGCAATCTACCTTGAACGATTTCATTGCTTTGGGAAAGAAAGTAACGAACAAAGTGCGTTTGGATGTACAACGTTTGTTAGTAGAGGCCGATTCTCCTTTACAGAAAAAACAGGAAATTCTTATTTTACAAGCCGATGTTCAAATGCATCTTCCTATTCATATTGGCGATTATACAGATTTCTATTCCAGCATAGAGCACGCTACCAATGTAGGTAAAATGTTCCGTGACCCTGAGAATGCGCTTTTACCCAACTGGAAGCATATCCCTGTTGGGTACCACGGTAGGGCTTCATCTATTGTGGTAAGCGGTACACCTATCAAAAGACCAAAGGGGCAAGTAATGCCAAAGGATGCCACAGCGCCTGTCTTTAAACCGTCTGGAAGATTGGATTTTGAACTGGAAATGGGTTTCATAACAGGGAAGAATACGCAATTAGGGGATAGTGTCTCCACGGCCGATGCCGCAAATTATATTTTTGGTTTGGTATTGTTCAACGACTGGTCTGCGCGGGATATTCAAAAATGGGAATATGTGCCTTTAGGCCCATTTTTAGGTAAAAGTTTTGGTTCTTCCATGTCGCCATGGATTGTGACACTAGAGGCTTTGGAACCCTTTAAGGTGGCCGGGCCAAAGCAAGACCCTAAAGTATTGCCTTATCTGAAGTATACCGGTGAAAATAA
>RCND010000260.1_pt1 | contig 29796 bp, 26 predicted proteins | sample 2041351 | NCBI WGS metagenome assembly RCND01 (sample SAMN09708230, study PRJNA481090) | Marine sediment metagenome, whole genome shotgun sequencing project. | biome: marine sediment; feature: ocean; material: sediment; isolation source: Sewage treatment plant 12B marine sediment (STP12B) ... | reverse complement strand
GCCCAATCCAGGTTGTCATTGAGCAGGCAACCACCTGCGAAATGAATGTCTTCATTAAAGCGGTCATCTGTTGAACAGATCGTAATGATGGCCTTCAGGGCCGGTGGCTGACGATAGGCTAACTGCAGTGCATTAAAGCCACCCCAGGAGATACCAACCATACCGACATTGCCGTCACACCATGGTTGCTGGCTCAGCCAATGAATAATTTCCTCAGCGTCTGATAGTTCCTGTTCACTATACTCATCATCAAAAAGACCTTCTGACTCACCCGTGCCGCGGATATCTACACGAATACAGGCGTAGCCCTTTTCAGCGGTCGCAGGCATGGTGATTTCATCACGATAAATCGTTCCGTCATTTTTTCGGTAAGGTAAGAACTCCAATATGGCGGGAACAGGGTGCTGATCAGCATCGACAGGTAACCAGGCCCGGTAGGCGAGATGAATCCCTGTCTTCAGGGGGATTAAATCATGATGGATTTCTTTGATGGTGTTGTTCATTTTTGTGACAGGTTACCATGATGTCATGGTTGACCGTCAAAGGGAGTGGCGCTGGGATGACGGTGCCAATGTGAGTAGGGTGCGTAACTTGTTACGCACGGGTTCGATTCAACGTTTTCTGTAAGCGGTGTGCATAACTGAGACAATCGCGCCGCACATTGTTCGTCGTTAGTGCCGTGCAGACACCAACCAATCGCGCCGCACATTGGTGTGCGATATACCCATGTTGACCTGAGTTGGCTGCTTCTATTTTTGGTCCGTGCGATATGGATAGGGGAGCGCCGCTCCTGCGCATCCCTGCGCCCGCGGCATACCGTTCATCCTGAACATAAAAAAAAACCCCGACTATAGAGTCGGGGTTTGAAGTGGTGTATCGCAGAAGGCATAGAAGTGTGGGGACTGCCTGTCATGAGAAGCGACACACCTGGCACAGTCAACTTGCAAACGAAGTGTACCCTTTGCAGGTTAAATAGATGTAAATCTATCGTTTGAAATTTGTAATTAAACGAATTTTTTTTTCAGGCGACCTCACGATTACCGCGATGTCGCTTCAAATATACCAGCAACAATGAAATTGCGGCCGGCGTCATGCCGGGCATCCTCGCAGCCTGACCGATGCTTTCCGGCAAGGTTATCTGTAGTTTCTCAGCCAGCTCTGCTGACAGGCCCTGTACCCGGGTGTAATCAAAGGCGGATGGGATCAAGGTGCTCTCATTACGTTGGTTTCTTTCAACTTCACCGGCCTGACGTGTCAGGTAGCCTGCATAACGTACCTGTACATCAACCTGCTCCGCGACTTTTACATCGCCACTGCCTGGACCGAGACCTGCTACTTTCATCAGGTCTGAATAGCTTATTTCCGGCCGTTTAAGTAAATCCAGCGCCTTCGCTTCTTTACTCAGCCCCACACCCAGTTGTTCTTTAAGTGATCGACCAAAATCGTTATCAGGTGTTACCCAGATAGAACCCAGTCTTTGTTGTTCCGCTTCAATCGCTGCTTTCTTAGCTTCAAATGCCTGCCAGCGGCGATCGTTGACCAGGCCCAGTTGATGACCGGTTTCTGTCAGACGTAAATCTGCATTGTCTTCTCGCAATTGCAGTCGGTATTCTGCCCGGCTGGTAAACATACGATAAGGTTCGCGGGTTCCCTGCGTCACCAGGTCATCAATCAGTACGCCGATATAGGCCTCATCCCTGCGGGGTGTCCAGGCCTGCTCACCACGTACACTGCGCGCAGCATTAGTACCCGCAATCAGCCCCTGTGCGGCAGCCTCTTCATAACCGGTTGTGCCATTGATCTGACCTGCAAAAAACAAGCCATGAATCGGCTTGGTTTCGAGACTGGCCTTGAGACCGCGTGGGTCAAAATAATCATATTCAATGGCGTAACCCGGTCGTGTGATATGGGCGTTTTCAAAACCGGCTATGCTACGTACAAATGCTTCCTGTACATCGTAGGGTAAACTGGTTGATATACCATTCGGATAGAGTTCGCGGGTGTTTAATCCTTCCGGCTCAACAAATATCTGGTGACTGTTGCGTTCAGCAAAGCGTACGATCTTATCTTCGATGGATGGGCAATAACGCGGACCAACACCATCGATCGTTCCCGAGTACATCGGTGAACGGTGCAAAGCTGATCGAATAATTTCGTGGGTTTCTTCAGACGTATGGGTGATCCAGCAGTTCACCTGTTCAGGCTGATCATCCGCTGAACCCATAAAAGAGAAAATCGGTCTTGGTATATCGCCGGGCTGTTCTTTCAAATGGGTAAAATCTACGCTTTTACCGTCAATACGGGGCGGTGTACCTGTTTTTAGACGGCCCACGTCAAACGGCAGTTCACGTAATCGATTGGCCAGTGAGATCGAAGGCGGGTCACCGGCACGCCCACCGGCACTCTGTTTCTCACCCATGTGAATTTTGCCACCCAGAAACGTACCGGTTGTCAGAACGATGGCAGGCGCATGGAACTCCTGTCCCATGCTGGTGCGGCAACCGCTGATCCGCTCGCCATCCAGCAACAGGTCATCCACCGCCGACTGGAAAATACTCAAGCCGGGCTGGTTTTCAACTGCTTTACGTATGTAAGCACGGTAAAGGTTGCGGTCACATTGGGCCCGGGTGGCACGTACCGCCGGGCCCTTACTTGAGTTGAGGGTACGCATCTGGATTCCTGCGGCGTCGGCCGCCGAGGCCATCACACCACCCAGGGCATCAATTTCCCTTACCAGGTGGCCCTTGCCTATTCCACCAATAGCAGGGTTACAGCTCATTTGACCGATGGTTTCAATGTTGTGTGTCAGCAATAGTGTACGTGCACCGCTACGGGCTGCGGCCAGCGCAGCCTCGGTTCCGGCATGTCCACCACCGATCACAATGACATCAAATATATGGGGCTGTTTCATGGAGCGCAGTTTCAATCAATCAATACAGAACCGCGCATTGTACTGAAATTCAAGAAAAAATGTAAATTATCGACCTGTGCCTTGCAGTTCAGCAGCCAGGGTTCGCGCCCTACTGACCGCCACATAGTCTTCATCCGCATCATGCCAAATCGCCAATGCGTAGTTAACCGAGGCCAATGCCAATTGGGGCATATTGCGTCCCTGCTGTAAAAGGGCCTGCGCAACCCACAAAGCGGGTTCCGATGGATCCAACAAAAACCCGGCTCCAATCGACTGCCCTGCTGCAACAAGATCACCCATTTCAACCTGGGCCCGTGCGACTTCCGCGTAAAGCTGAGGTACAACAAGATACAGATCACCTGCAACTACCGAGTGCTCAATCATATCAATGGCTTCGAGGTAGTGTTTTGCCATTGCGACAAAATCCCCCCCGACCTCACCGATGATGGCCTCGACCATATGAAACTGGATATACAGAAACTTCAGCTGGAATTGCTCTGTGACTTCCAGCGCTTGCTGCAAAGAAGCATTTGCGGCGTCAAAGTCCTTTTCACTGGCGTAAATGCTGGCTGCACTAAAGCCCATAAACTTGTCTGTAGGTGGGGTCAGCATGCTTTTAGCCGTAGTAAGCGCATCCCGCGCCGCTTCAAGGTCGTCCAATGCGACGTAAAGGTCGATCAATGGTGTGTAAACACTGAGTGTAAGATCCAGTAAACCACTTGACTGGCTTAGAAACTCCTCCTGCGCCCGGGTTTGCCGGATCGCCTCGTGAATTCTGCCCAGGCGTACCTCCAGGCGGGTCGCAGCCTGTCTGACATGGGTCTTTTCTGTCGGTGTGCTGGCAAAACCTTCCGCCTCTGACAAATATCTTCTGGCGGCGATCATGTCACCCTTGCGTGCAGCGATGATCGACAGTTTTAAAGCAGGCCGGACCGGCAAATTTTGCAATATCTGAGCCTGCTTATAGTGCTCCTCAGCTGCATCCAGTTTTCCACTGTCACGCAACAGGTCACCTAGTTGAAGATGGGCATGGATGTCTTCCGGTCTTTGTTCCTGGTAGCTACGCGCATAATTAATAGCGGCATCCATGTTGTCGGTGGCTCGTTCAAGTGTGGACATTCTCAAGAGGATACCAACGTTCAGAGCATCCCTGTCCAAAGCCAGCAGAGATTCCGTTTTTGCCTCCTCCAGTTCGCCGGTGGTCATATATATGGTTGCAAGACGATTATGGGAGTTTGAATCATCATGTACCCTGGCCTGTAACTTAAGGAAGGACATCATTTTTTCATGCTCACCTGAGAGGCGATAATTCATGAACTTAAGCTGTGCCTGGTCCCTGGATGGCAAACGATAGTCCAATTCCTGCGCCTTGGACAATGCCTCCTGCGCACCCGGTATATCACCACCATCGACCATGTTGACCGCTTTCAAAAACCATCCCAGGACAAAGCCCGGATCAATAGAGGTCGCCTGATCAAAGAATTTGTTTGACGCTTCAAAATCATTTTCAAACAAACGCGCATTCAATCCATAGATGTAGGCCTTAAGCGCATCTTCAGACTCACCATAGGTCTCCACCAATGGCAGGTCTTCTGCAATCCGGCTACTGCTTTCGGGTACATCCAGTGCTTTTCGAACTTCTTTGGATAACCGGTCAATGACGGCATATAAATCCCAGCCATGCTCAGTCAACTCTGCCACTTGTTCCAGTGATTGTGTATTCCAGATTCTGGCCGTGACGAGGTACTCACCATCCACCTGGTCCAGGGAGCCATCAACAAAATATTGACGGTGTGCCCTGTCTGCAATTTTCCGCATTAGTGATCGCGGTACCTTCAGTCCATCCTTGAACCCGGCCTGACGCATACGCGGGTAAGATCCGTTTCCATAGTTGTTCCATGGCGAGTTTGCCAACACAAATGGATCCTGCTGCAGATCCTGTACCAGGAGCTCGGTGATGCCATATTGCAACCAGTCCAGCTCGGGGTTACCGGACTCGTTGGTCCAGAAGAACACGGCCATCCTGCGTCGATAGGTTTCACTGGTAATAAAGTGTGTTTCCTGTTCCCCAAATTCATTGTTAACCGTGATTTCCTTCGCGGCCAAATGCAGATCCGCACCCCCAAACACGGTTAACAACAGCCCGATAGTGACAATGACATTGATTGGAACACCCACTTTTTCGAACTTGGTTGCTTTGTCCTTACCCCGTCTGCCATGCGTCCACGCCACCAACATGACTGCAGGAATGAGAGAGTAAAGACCCCAGAAAACAATGTCGGTCAGATAAGGCGACAGCAGATAACGTTCAACCAGGCGGTCGAGAATTTCTATGAGAACCCAGACACTGGCGACATAAACACCGACAGCGGGCAAGATGCGGCGATCACGTAATTCTGTGAGGAAGTCTGTCATCTAAGTGGAACCCTGATCCAAAAAAAATGGCGCTAAGTGTAGTTCATATAAATCAAAAAACTCGACTGCCAAACGTCATAAACAACGATTGCAATCGAACGGCTAATCGCGCTTCTTCTTTGGGGATGGCATGCTGCTTCTGGTTGTACGACCCGAAGATCGGGAACTGGAGCGCGCCCGACTACTGCTCCCGGAAGACATCCTTGGCGTCGATGCAGAACGCGATCGTGACATACCTGAGGAAGCTGAACGCGTTGGAGATGAACGCGTGCTGGTCACAGGTGCTGAGGGTTGGCTTGCCGGGTTACTTCCCGAAGTCAAAGCAGGTTGTGAAGATGGCCCGGCGATTACGATTCCGTTCGAAGTTGGCGCGGATTTGTCAGGCTGTATGCGACTTTTACCGATTTTGTTGGAATCACCGCTCCTGATCACCATGCCCCGGTTGCCGGAGTATCCGGATGGCATTGTCGACACCTGGCGACGGTAAGGCTGTGTGGCGGTGTTGAATTCGGAAATCCGTTTTTCTTCTGTGAGATCAGCGGCTAGCTCACTATTATCTAAATCATTGTCAGCAGGTTTTCGTCGAGTATCTTTACCATCTCCAACCAGGCGTTCCTCATCATTATCACGGCGGTTTTTTCGCTTGTTATCACAGTTACTAAAATGGGAGCAATAACCGTTATAGGGGCGCCAGGCAGGATAGAAAGGATAATGGTAATAGCTGGCGTACAGCGGCGAATAGTAGCCGTAATAACCAAATGGATAGTGCCATGGCGAGTAGCCATAGCTGAACCCGTAAGGATAGCCGTAGTAATACGCATAACGGGGGTATGGGTGGTATCCCATGTAGAAATAGTCAAGCGATGACCAGGGATAATAGGCGTAACCGGAGTAATGACCCTGGTAGACATTATAGGACGGGTCATCCTCGGCATAATAAACACCGTCTTCCAACGCTGTTTCCGGATAGTAATACGTCACGCAGCCGCTTAATAAAACGAGCAATGGTAAAATCAGCAGCTTTTTCATATATTCTCCAGTGCCACACCTGTCGGCGATTGGCGTCCTCAATCTAATAATAACAGCTTTTAGGTGAACTGTTGCTGAACTCCGCCGTAAGTTATCTTGCAGCCGACCGGTCAATCCTCAAGGTACAATAAACTAAAACTGAAAACAGGCTGGATATTCCGTGTCCACCTGAATAACACAATAAGGAGTATGTTCTGTGAGCAGATCAGTATACGAACTGCAGGGATTTGCGATAGTCCTTGATAAGGTAGCGCTTGTGAGCCGGGTTTTTGAAGCGGATAACGAGGAAGGCTACCAGTTCAATATCACGTTTAATAACGAGTTACGCTTACCGGTAAAATTTCCAACACGTACCGATGCAGATCTGGAACGTCAGCTGTTTCTGAAAGCACTCAAAAATAACTGATATCCCGCCAGTTGAACTGGCGTGTTAGTGTTGCGTAATCACTGCGCCAGCCAAGCCAGGACCGGCAATAACAACAAGGATCCTGGCAGGTTTTTCATAATTCAGGTCAGCCGGAAGTTGAATGACAAACACCCCGCTTGAATGTGCCTGGCCGCCCTGGTTCCAGGTGATTTCAACCGGATTACCCGTGTAGCTGGTTTCCGGGAAGGTGGTTGAACACTTTGACTGCGGAGTGATAGTACTGCATGAAACAAAGTTGCCGGTTGCCGGTACCAGTATCCTGACCGCAGACAGCCACATCTGCGTACTATTTTCAATCAGCAGCCCTTCTATCTGAAGTGCTGTAACAGGCTCTGCAGAGCGGGAAGCGCATGCCGATAACAAAAGCGTGAACATACATGTCAGTGTCATTCGCAATGCCAGCATGAACTGCTCCTGAATAGAATGGCTAAAAACGTATCGTTTACTGAGTATCAGCCTGACGCAGCGCATTGTTGACGATTTCGGACACATCACCCGACAAATCATCAACCGATGCAATACGTTGCAACTGCACTTTCATCAATGCTTTTCTGTCATCATCATAGCGTTTCCAACGGTTGAAGGCTGATGCCATCCTGGCCGCCATTTGTGGATTGATTCCATCCAGTTCGATGACCCGATCGGCATGAAATTCATACCCTGAACCATCAATGGTATGAAATCCGGTTGGATTCAACATCGAAAACGCACCAATCAAGGCTCGCACCTTGTTTGGATTCTGAATACTGAATGCCGGATGGCCCATTAATTCCTGTACAGTTTTCGCCGTATCAGCGCCAGGCTTGATGGCCTGCATGACGAACCATTTATCCATGACCAGGGCATCTGTTTTCCAACCGGCTTCAAAGCTGGAAAGCGCTGATTCAGCCATGCAAGAACCTTTCAGAATCAAGCCTTGGAGAGCGGCCAGGGTATCGGTCATATTGTCACTCGATTCCAACTGAATAGCGGCCAATGTCTCACCCGCTTCAGTATCAAGCAAATATGACAAGCAGATATTCTTCAGGCTCCTGCGCGCCATCGCTGCAGCAGACTTCTGATAAGGCTGCCTGTCATTCAGTGCGTTGTAACGCTCCGTGAAGAGCTCTTGCAGATTTCTGGCTAATCCTTCTTTGACGAAATTTCTTGCTGCGTGAATTCCATCAACATCAACCACTCCCATCTGATCTGCGAGATAGTCTTCATCCGGCAATCTCATGGCTTCAGCCAGCAATGCCGGGTCTGCCTGCTGATCTGACAATATTCCCCTGAATGCCTTGACCAGGGTTGGTTCAAGCGCCATTTCCTGACCATTCGCATGCCGCCCGCATTGTTCAAGGATGGCATTCTCCGCCATACGTTGTGCCGCATCCCAGCGTGTGAATGCATCGCTGTCATGTGCGATCAGCGTGGCTAATTGCGCGGGCGAGTAATCGAAGACTATTTTTACCGGTGCAGAGAAATCCCTGAACAGGGAAGGCACGGGGGCCTCCGGGATATTGAAAAAGGTCCACTCTTGCCGTGCATCTTCCATCACCAACAGACGGGTGCCAGCCACCGCCTCGGTCTCAGACTCCAATTGAAGCGGTAACTCTTCACCTTTTTCAGTCAACAATCCAACTGCAAATGGCAATACCAGTGGTCGTTTTTCTTTCTGATCATGTGTTGGAGGAGTATGTTGCTCCAGGGTCAATGTGTATTTTTGCGCCTCAGCATCATAATGATCGGATATATGCACCTGAGGTGTGCCGGATTGGCTGTACCAGCGCCCAAAACGATCAAGATTGACATCATTTGCATCCGCCATTGCAGCACGAAAATCATCACAGCTTACCGCCTGACCATCATGCCGTTCAAAATACAGCTTCATACCTTTCTGGAAACCACTTTCTCCCAGCAGGGTGTGATACATACGGATAATGGTTGCGCCTTTTTGATAGACAGTCGCGGTATAAAAATTATTAATTTCCAAATAGCGATCCGGCCGTATCGGGTGTGACATCGGACCATCATCTTCGGGAAACTGTCGGCTTCGCAGGCCACGCACATCCTGAATACGTTTAACCGCACGCGATTGCATATCGGCCGAGAATTCTTCATCCCGAAATACGGTCAGACCTTCTTTCAGTGTCAATTGGAACCAATCCTGGCAGGTAACGCGATTGCCGGTCCAGTTATGAAAGTACTCGTGTCCAATAACACCTTCGATACCCTGGTAATCAGCATCGGTCGCCGTATCCGGTCTTGCCAGAACATATTTGGAATTGAAAATATTCAGCGACTTGTTTTCCATTGCACCCATGTTGAAATCATTGGTGGCGACAATGTGAAAAACATCCAGATCGTATTCGAGATTAAATCTTTCCTCATCCCATCTCATGGCGTTGATCAGCGATTCCATCGCGTGCTCGCAACGATCGAGGTTCTCGGCTTCGACATAAATTCTCAGGGAAACATCCCGACCGCTTCGGGTCGTAAAATGGTCTTCAACCAGCGCCAGGTCACCCGCGACAAGTGCAAAAAGATAGGCAGGTTTGGGGAAAGGATCTTCCCATCGTGCCCAGTGACGTCCACCGGGCAAATCGCCGCTATCCGCCAGGTTACCGTTTGACAACAATACCGGAAATCCTGATTTTTCCGCTTCCAACGTAACGCTGTAAGTGGTCATCACATCCGGACGGTCCGGGAACCAGGTGATTTTACGGAATCCCTGCGCCTCACACTGAGTGAGTAAAAATTCACCCGAAAGATAAAGCCCTTCAAATGCAAAATTTTTCGCCGGATGAATCCGGACTTCTGTTTTGATCACGCTCTGCGGCGGTGCCTCAGGAATGGTCAGTGTCTCGCCTTCGATGCAATAATCATTCTCACCCAGTTCGCGGTCATTGAGTGATATTGATACCAGTTGCAGGTCATCACCATGCAGAACGATATCCTGTCGGGCACTGACTCCGGACTTCAGTTGAAACTCCATCTGCGCACGGACAATGGTGGTTTCAGCACCAATGTCAAAATGCAGATCCAGTTGATGAACGTTCCAGGGATAAACCGTATAGTCTTTGCGATAAATGGCCTTGCCGGCTATGCCTTCTTTCATAAACCTTTTCCTTTATACAATTTCTGCTGGTGAAGTGGTTGAAGGGGCCAGTATTATATGCCGATGAACACCAAAGCTGCAGAACAAATACCCGGTATCGCGGATATCCTCACCGCAAGAACACGTATCAGTGGAGTAATCCGCCTTTTAAATCATGAGAAATAAATGAATCAACAGCTTTACTTACTACGCCATGCCGAGGCAGAACCCTGGAGCCCGCTGGGTAATGATTTTTCCAGATCATTGAGTTCGAATGGCAACCGTCATGCGCAGCTGGTTTCCGACTGGGCACTGGACACTTTGAAGTTACCTGATACCATTTTATGCTCGCCGGCAAAACGTACACGGCAAACGCTCGCTGCCTTTCTTTCCCACTGGCCGAAGTTGCTCGGGAGCACCGATTACGTTGAGTCGATGTATGGTGCATCATTGAATATGCTATTGACCCTGGCCGAGGATGCTTTCAGTTACAGTGAACGGCTTTTAATGGTCGGACACAACCCCGGTGTTGAAGCCATACTGACCAAGCTGTTGCAGGAAGACCAGCCTGATGGCCCTCATAAAATGGCCCCGGGAACCCTTGCAATCATTGAATTTGCGGGTGAATTCAAACGCGAAGCGCGCAATGGCAAACTACTGAACCTGGTCCGAAAAGAAGACGTTTCAGACCACTGAAGACAAGTATAGGTCTGCCAGTAACATCAGACTGTCTTCATCTTCCCGGGAGAAACGGTCATGGCGTGAGCTGTCAACATCCAACACACCCGGCAGGCCTTGCGCCTGTTGGATCAACCGCGGCCAGGAGAAATCATCGGTATTTGTCATGATTTAGCAAATACCAGGATGAAATTATTGGCAGGCATCACAATTTTCTGTTCAAGTTGCATATGGTGTAGATTTGCCAGTGCTTCAATTGCACCCATATCACGAATACCCATCTGCGAATCTTGAGCACGCAAGTGTGCATCAAAGCGCGCGTTGCTCTGGGATGTAAACAGCTTATCGATATTGAACGGCCCGTAGAGACAAAATTTGCCACCGGTGACCAGCAGAGCACCTACCCCCGTAAACATGGCGATCACGGCATCCCAGGACATAATATGGGCGGTATTGGCTGAGTATGCGGCGTCATAGGAACAGGCCGGCCAGGGGTCGTGGATAACATCCAGTTTTAATAGCGGCAAAATTCGCTCATTGGCCTCGGCTGAAAAACAGGTTTCCAGTCCAGCCAGGTTTTCTTCCCTGTCACTGGGCTGCCAGGTCAGCCCCGGTAAGTTCCGGGTGAGAAATGTCGCATGCTGTCCGGTGCCTGAACCGATCTCCAGAACCCTGCCATGTTGGGGTAACACCACTCGCAACTGATCAAGAATGGGTTGCCGGTTTCTTTCGGCTGCGCTTGAGAATGGAATGCTGTTCATATTATCCATGATAAATAAAAAAGCCCGGGGTATACCCGGGCTTTTGCTTATAGGTTCTTAAAGGTTAATTCACTACCGGACGATCTTCCACAATAGTCGGTGTCACGAACATCAGCAGTTCACGTTTCTTGGTTTGATTGGCGCGGCGTTTAAACAGGTTGCCAATTCCCGGTATGCTGCTCAGGTACGGGATCCTGTCTTCCTGTCTTTTACGTTCATCCTGGAAGATTCCACCCAGAACGACCGTTTCACCATTATTCACCAGCACTGATGTGGCCAGTTCACGTGTGTCAATAGAAGGTACTGAGCCACCCCGACCAGTTTGGTAAATCTCACCGACCGTATCCTGTTTGATCTCGAGTTCAAGTTGAACACGGTTATCCGGTGTAATCAAAGGTGTTACGCGTAACTCAAGTACGGCTTCCTTAAACTGGACAGCAGTAGCACCGGAAGATGCGGCTTGCTCATAGGGTATTTCCACACCCTGTTGAATGAAGGCTTCGGACTGGTTGGCCGTGACAATTCTTGGGGTGGAGATGACTTCGCCATCACCCTCTTCCTCAAGTGCTGTCAATTCGAGATCGAGCAGGACATTACCCGCCAGGAACGAAACCCCGAAACTGCCGGCATTGGGCTCGGCAACCGGCAAGTTGACGTTATAACGCCCCAGAACATCAGGAGAGGTTACATCCGCACTGGACCTGACCTGGTCTGCGGAACGGCTATCGCCGGAAAGTCCGAGGACATTGCGTGCATTATGTAAACCTGTCACACCGAAACGCACACCTATTGCATGTGCAAAGTCACTGCTGGCAATGACGATGCGTGACTCGATCTGAACCTGTCTGACCGGCCGGTCGAGATCCAGTACCAGTTTCTGAATCGCTTCAATCCGGTCTGGTGTATCGGTAACCATCAAGGTGTTGGTCCTTGCATCAATCGCAACCGTACCTCGATCGGATAACAAACCGACATCATCACCACTTCCGCTACTATTTGAACGTGCTTGGTCGATCAGTGCCTGCAAATCTTCGGCAGTTGCATAGCTGACGCTGATAAGCGCGGTCGCAAGCGGCTCCAGTTCTTTACGATCCTGCATGGCCTGTAACAACTGCTGTTCACGTGCGGCGATATCCGCCGTAGGCGCAATCCAGATAACATTGCCGTTCTCGCGCTTATCAAGATTACGGGCATCGAGCACGATATCCAGCGCCTGGTCCCATGGCACATTGGTGAGCCTCAGGGTCAGGTTGCCGCCAACATTGTCAGCGACCACGATATTGAGATTCGAGACATCGGCAATTAACTGTAATACGGAGCGAACCGGGATATCCTGGAAGTTAAAGGTTACACGGGCACCCTGGTATTCTTTTTCCTCGTAAAACTCAACGATTTCCTTGGATGCACCGACCGAAGTTGCGGCGAGTTCTGAAACCTCAATGATCCAGTCGTTTCCTGATTGGTAGGCCATGTGCTCGTACAGACCGGCCACATCAATTTCCAGTCGCACTGCATCACCCACCTCGCCGGAATCAATAATTTGTACCGGTGTCGCAAAATCCATGACGTCCAGACGCTGGTTCAGTGCTTCAGGTAGATTTGCATCAAAAAGGTCAACGGAAATGCCACCTTCGCGTGAATTTACAGATATGTTTGAACCACCCTGATCAAGACTGACAATTACCCTGCTTTGGCCATCCTCTCCACGACGGAAATCTACATTTTGAACGGTAAATTTAGCGGTGCCACTTGAACGTGGCGCAGTAGATCCTGTGCCACTACCAGTAATCGATAAAACAACCTGGCCATTGCCAGATTGGTAGTCATAGGTCACCGGTCTGGAGAGATCCACCATAACCCGTGTTCTGCCACCGGCAGCCAGTGTGGTAAATTTTTGCACCGATCCAATACCCACAGAAACCGGGTTTGCATCAACATTACTGTTGGTGTCTGCCAGATCCAGAATGATTCGCGCCGGGCTTTCGGTCGCAAACACACTCACTTTTGGATCATCACCGTTCGTTGACAGGGTGATGATTACATCACCTGCGGCATTGCTGCTGTAGTCTGCTGCGGTTACGTCACTTGATGCCCAGGCCGACAGCACCGGTAATACCAGAAGTGCCAACCCAAGACCTAAACGTATTCCTGTCTTCCTGCTATCCATAAACTGTCCCCATCTGCCGGCCAGTACCTGTTTCAATTTAAAATCTTCTTTGCTTTGCATGGCTGTACCCTCTAAGTCGCGCTTTATCCATGCGCTAACCGGATTATCCTTCATCCAAGGCGATAGATGCTTCCCTGACAAGCCAACCACCCGCGCCATCTGAAATTAATTCACTTAAACTTAATTGTGCATCACTTATTTCGACCACTCTTCCGTGATTCTTGCCGATGTAATCACCCATAGGCACACGGTGGATCACGCCCTCAAGATCACGCACCAGGGCCCAGTCAGACTCCTCTTTACTGAACCTCCCGACCATCGACAGGGTATCAAGCTCATAGCGTTCCAGATATTCTTTGGGTCGTTCGAAATCCGGTCGAGGTCCGGTGCCTGCTGTAGCACGCACATCGTCACTGCCCTCACTCAATGACTGGCGGAATGGATCACGACCGGTCTGCCCATCATATTCATAAGGCGTGTATGTTTTAACCGGTGGAATCGGCTCGATCGGATCAGCCGGTCGCGCTTTAACTGCGACGATGTACTTGTCCAGATCATCCATACTCTCGGTGCATGCCGATAACATCATGATCACCAACACCGCTCCAGCAACATGTCTTAGTTGTTTGCCGATACGTTTCATGGTGTCTGCTCCGCTGATCTCTGAGCGACTTCTTCTTCGTCCACATAACGATAAGTCTTGACTGTTCCCTCCAGGATCAGCCGACCTTCCGAATCACCGTAGCGACTCTGACCTGCTGCCGCACGTTTCAACGAAATGTCATGCATCGTCAGGATGACCACCCGGGGCAACGCTGCCACACCGCTGACAAAGTCTCCAAATTCATGGTAGTCCCCCAGCATTCGGATAGCGATCGGTCGTTCCGCATAAAAATCCTGAAAACTTTCAGCCAGTGGCTCAAATAACTGTACGTCGATACCTGCGGCCAGTGCCGTCTGCGAAACATCGACCAGCAACTTGTCCATTTCGGTCTTGCCCGGCAACTGCCTGAACATAGTCTTCAGCAGTTCCTGCATATCCGCCAGTTGCTTTTCATAAGCTTCCAGGTTCGCCGCTTTCTGTTGTTTGACTTCAAAATCGGCCGTCAATACCGATTCCTGTTTGCGTGTTTGCTCCAGTTCAATCTTCTTGTCTTCTATGAGCAGGAAGTAACCGGCCACCAGGATCAGGATCAGCACAACAGCAAGTAAGGTATAGCGGACAGCCCCCGGTGCACTACCAAGATCTGAAAAGTCAGCATTTCTGAAATCATCGAGTATCATTGCGAACCTCCCTGATCTGCGAAGTCAAGATCTTCATCGGATGACTGTGCAGGACGCATATTCACCCTGATACTGAACTGATAAGGTTCAGTGGCGGTGGCAGGTCTGGGTGTTGTTCGGACAAAATCGAGCTGCGGATTTATGAACAGGATATTGGATTCCAATTCCCTGAGGTAGGCCGATACCCGTGCATTGGACTGGCTTGTACCAGTCAATTGCAGCGTAGTTCCCTGTTGTCGTATGGTCGTCAGTGTAACGCCTACCGGAATTGACTTGGCCAGATTGTCAAGCAACTCCACTGTCATGGACCGACTGGCCTGCAAGCGCTCAATAACCTGTTTGCGCGAAATCAAACGTTCCCGGGTGCGTTCCAGCTCGTCAATTCTCTTTATCTTCACTTCCAGTTTTTGGATTTCTTTCTTGACCAATTCATTTCGGAATTGCTGATGGTTGATTTTCTGATCAAAAACAGTTCCCACCAGAAAGACCAAAACTACGCCAAGAATCAGGGATCCCAGCAGTGTTGACATAAATCGACGTTGCCGCTCCCTGCGTAGTTCCTCCCGCCATGGCAATAAATTGATTCTGGCCATTAGTCAAACCCTCTCAAAGCCAACCCCATGGCTATCATCAGGTTGTTGGCATTACGTCTGATCGCTGTCACGGCCACATTCTGGGCAATTTCCAACCCGGTAATGGGATCAGCAATGCGCGTTGTCATACCCAGTTCCTGCTGCACCATTGGTGCCAGGCCCTTCAGCGATGCTGCGCCCCCTGACAGGTAGATTGTGCTTATATTTGAGTATTCATTACTGGAGGCGTAAAACTGGAGTGCCCGGGAGATTTGGTGAACAATGTTCAGTTGGAAAGGCTCCAGGACCTCTTCCTCAAAGTCTTCCGGTGCTTCTTCATTCCGTTCAAAGAAGCTGGCCTGCTCAATTGTCATATCATAGCGGCGCTGAATTTCTTCCAGCAACTGATGCCCACCGAAAGGGTGGTCACGGGTATAGATAACCTGGCCACCCTTGATAACCAGTAAGGTTGTCAGGTCATAACCCATATCGAAGAAACCAACTGCCTCACCGCGATTTACGCCATCACGCTGTCGAATCAGTTCGAAGGCATTTGCAATTGCAAAAGCTTCAACGTCAACGACTTTGGCTCTTAAACCCGCGCTATCAATAGCATCCTGACGGCTTTCAATATTTTCACTCTTACTGGCCGCCAGCAGGATATCCATCATATCCGCATTGCGCGGTGATGGCCCCAGCACTTCAAAATCAAGGCTGACTTCATCAAGAGGGTATGGTATGTATTGATTGGCCTCAATTTGAACCTGACTTTCAATATCAGAGGTGGCAAGATCTGCCGGCAAACTGATCGTCTTGGTAAATACGGCCGAACCGGAAACCGCTATCGCACAGGATTTGGCACGCGTGCCCGAAGCCTTGACCGCGCGCGAGATGGCGTTCGATATAGCTTCAACATCCTGTACTGTCTTATCGACCACTACGCCCTTGCTAAGCGGCTCTATAGCAAAGTGGTCAATCCGGTATCCGGACCCTTGGTTAGACAATTGCAACAATCGTACACTTGTCGAACCTATATCCAGCCCTATAACTGGATCTGTTTTTTTTGCAAACAGTTTCAAGACTCCCCCATTCCTTCCCTTGTCAATGGTTTAGTGAGACTTCTTATAGCTGTTTTTAACAGAAAACTCTGTAATACTCAAATACCTTGTGGTATTCAATTACAGAATGATTTACGCGCTAGCAGACAGCTGCTTGGAAAGCAGAAGGAAACTACAGGTACTACGACTGATCAACACTCGTCATTACCGGCATTCCCTGTCCGATGCGGTGTATCTTATTCTGTCCCTTCTCCCGCTATCCGGAGAAGGCTATATCAACTAAAATTCCATGTTCTGATGCTAAGCATAGCAGGATAAAGTTTTGAAAAAAGCATTTCGTTTACTTTTTCGTTTTCTGATTCTCTCATCTGTACTGGGAATTGTCACGATATTTGTTACATATCTCATTGTTTCAAAAGACCTTCCGGATGTTGAAACACTACGTGACGTACAGCTCCAAGTACCTTTACGAGTATACACTCAGGATGGCAAATTGATCAGCGTTTTTGGTGAAAAGCGTAGAATTCCCATCCGTATTGAAGAAATGCCTGCCAATCTGAAGAACGCTTTTATAGCCGGTGAGGATAAAAGGTTCTATGAACATCCCGGAATTGACTACCAGGGTATTACCCGCGCTGTCTGGACCCTGGCAACAACCGGGGAGAAAACGATTGGTGGGAGTACAATTACCCAGATACTTGCGCGAAACTATTTTCTGACACTTGATAAAACCTTCACACGCAAAATCAGGGAAATTTTCCTGGCACTGAAGATTGAAAGGGAATTTTCCAAGGATGAAATCCTTGAGCTTTTCCTGAATAAAATCCTGCTGGGGCACAGGGCATATGGTGTTGGTGCTGCCGCTGACGTTTATTACGGCAAACCCGTCACTCAACTGACCCTGGCACAATGCGCGATGATCGCATCACTGCCAAAAGCGCCTTCAAGAATAAACCCGATTACATCACCAGCGCGCGCCATGAGTCGTCGAAACTACGTGTTGGAACGAATGCTGGAACTCGATTTCATCAATAGCACTGAATACGACACCGCCATCAGTGAGAGAAACACCGCGTATTATCATGGTGCTACAACCGAGGTCTCTGCACCTTACCTTGCAGAAATGGTCCGCAAGGAGATGCTGGCAAGATTTGGCCAGTCGGCCTATACCGGCGGTTACGAGGTATACACCACCATTAACTCCCGCTTTCAGGCTGCCGCCAGTCAGGCGGTTACAGACGGCCTTGAGGAATACGACCACAGGCATGGATACCGCGGCGCCGAAGCGCATTTCGACCTGGAGAAAAGCAAAACAACGGGAAACTGGGATGAAATTCTAAGACCCTATAAGCCCATGGCCGGACTCGCGCCAGGACTGGTCACTGAAGTGGATGAAGACCTCGCGCTGATCTACCAGGCCGACGGTCAGACCATCGCACTGACCCTCGACGATATGTCGTGGGCAAAAAAATTCATCACACGCGAGCGTGTGGGGTTTGAGCCCAAGAGTGTTGCAGATGTACTAAGCGTTGGCGACATAGTCCGTACACGTCTGCGTGACGAGGGCAGGCGTGAACTGGCTCAACTACCCGAACCAGAGGCCTTATTGATCTCACTGAGCCCACATGATGGATCGATCAAGGCACTGGTGGGTGGCTATGACTACACGCGCAGCAAATTCAACCGTGTTGTCCAGAGTCGTCGCCAGCCTGGATCCGGGTTCAAACCATTTATCTACTCCGCTGCATTGGCGAAAGGCAAAACGACTGCCAGTATCGTCAATGATGCCCCCATTGTGTTCAGCGACGCCGAGCTGGAAAGGGACTGGAAACCACAAAATTTCAGCGAAGAGTTTTTCGGTCCCACTCGACTTCGTGAAGCGATGGTCAATTCCCAGAACCTTGTTTCTATCAGGCTTTTGCGGGAAATCAGCATCCCATACGCAATTGAGCACATCAGTTCTTTTGGGTTTGACCCTGCAGAATTACCGGGTAATTTGTCCATGGCGCTTGGTAGCGCCTCACTTAAACCCATCAGCATCGCCAGGGGCTATGCAGTATTTGCCAACGGCGGCTACCTGGTTGACCCCTATTTCCTGGAGAAAATAGTTGATGCAAAAGGCATTGTGCTATTCGCTACAAGCCCCCGTGTGGTCTGTGACGACTGCGCAACAGACGATGCAATCGAGCCTGAACAGGTTGAGGCGACAGTTAAAGTGGAACCAAGCTTCAGGCCTCTGCAACTTGAGGCCGAAGAGGATCTTCAGGTCGTTGAGCAGGAATCGTCCGTGCAGGAGGATATGGTGGCCATATCAACACCCGCCCCTCGTGTCATCAGCGAGCAAAATGCATACCTGGTGCGCTCAATGATGATGGATGTTGTGCGGCGGGGAACCGGCAAAAAAGCCATGCAATTGGGGCGTAACGACCTGGCGGGTAAAACCGGCACAACCAATGAACAGCGTGACGCATGGTTCTCCGGTTACAACACTGAGATCGTAACGTCAGTCTGGGTCGGTTTTGACAGTCATGAACCACTGGGGCGCTATGAGGTTGGCGGAAAAGCGGCCTTACCCATCTGGATGGACTACATGCGGGTAGCATTACAGGACGTAGCGGAACAGATTCCGGAAATACCCGAAGGCATCACCAAGGCACGAATTGATCCGGTGACAGGATTGCTGGCCAGAATTGAGAACCAGGATGCAGTGATGGAAGTATTTGAAATGGGCAGTCTTCCACCCATGGAAGAGGCAGTGGAGGGTATTCAGTCTGAAACCGGTGTTGAGGAAGATGATCCTTATGGTGGTTAAAAAGGGGCGCTCATAAAAATGAACGCCCCTCCTTTATGCAAAATACTTTTCGGCTTCAGATCAGCGTGAATCAACCGAGATGTAATCGCGTTCAGGAGCACCGTTATAGACCTGTCTCGGGCGACCAATAGGTGTTCCAACTTCCTCTTGCTCCAACCACTGTGAAACCCAGCCAACCGTCCTTGCTATGGCAAACATAACGGTAAACATGCTGTTCGGGATTCCAAGTGCCTTATAAATAATACCGGAATAAAAATCGACATTTGGATAGAGTTTCTTCTCAATGAAGTACTCGTCTTCCAATGCAATACGTTCCAGTTCCATGGCCAGTTCCATCAACGGATCCTTGCTGCCAAGCTCTTGCAAAACTTCGTACGCAGCTTTACGAATGATGGTTGCCCGCGGGTCAAAATTCTTATAAACCCTGTGACCAAAGCCCATCAACCGGAATGGATCATTCTTGTCTTTGGCCTTGTCGATATACATTCCCACCCGGGAAACATCACCGATTTCACCGAGCATATCCAGCACAGCCTCGTTGGCGCCTCCATGCGCAGGACCCCAAAGTGCGGATATACCTGCGGCTACACAAGCATATGGATTGGCACCTGTTGAACCTACAAGCCTGACGGTGGAGGTGCTGGCGTTCTGCTCATGATCGGCATGCAATATGAATAGCAGATCAAATGCCTTGGCAGCGACCTTGCTGACTTCATATTTTTCGGAGGGTACCGAGAACATCATGTCCAGGAAGGTCTCGGTATAATTCAGTGAATTCTTTGGATAAGCAGTCGGCCACCCCATATGGTGTCTGTAACAAGCCGCTGCAATGGTTGGCATCTTGGCGATCATGCGCTTTGCCGTCAGCATCCGGTGTTCGGGATTATTCATGTCCAACCGATCATGATAAAAACCTGCCAGTGAACCCACGGCACTGGTCATCATCGCCATGGGGTGCGCGTCATAGTGAAAGCCGCCTATAAAGGTATTCAACTTTTCATGGATCATCGTGTGATAGGTGATGTCATTTTCGAATTCTTCGAATTCAGTTTCTGTTGGTAACTCACCTGATAACAATAGATATGCAACTTCGAGAAAACTGCTATTTTCTGCTAATTGCTCAATCGGATAACCGCGATAACGCAAAATACCTTTTTCACCGTCTATAAATGTAATCTTACTGGTACAGCAGGCGGTGGCTGTGAAGCCCGGATCGTAGGTAAAGTAACCCAGAGTTGAAGGTACGGCTTTAATCTGCAGACATGGCTCACCATCGGTACCCTTTATGACGGGTAACTCGAGGCTTTTGCCAGTACCTTCGTCTTTGATTACTACGCGTTGATCGGACATAGGAACACTCCTTGTGGATTAGCGGCTTACACGAATGAGAATCACTTAAAATTCTTCTTCTATAACGACCCCAAAGTATCTCACAATTCGGAAATTTTTTCTTTTGACACGCATAGAAAAAGGCCCAGAATGGGCAGAGCCATTCCGGGCCTTCAGATTTAGTCTACCAAGATTACTTTTGGTAACGGCGTTTAAAGCGGTCTACGCGACCACCTGTATCCATTAACTTATGCTTTCCGGTATAAAACGGGTGAGACGCGCTGGAGACTTCCACCTTGATCAGTGGGTACTCATTGCCATCTTCCCATTTGATGGTTTCTTTACTTTTTACGGTGGAGCGGGTCAGGAATGCAAAATCTGATGACAGATCCTGAAAAACCACTTCACGATAATCTGGGTGAATGTCAGCTTTCATGACAGTTTCCGGTTATTCAATAGGCCTAAAGAGCCGGCAAGTCTAACGACCTGCAGCACGCATTGCAAGAGCCATTTTACAATCATTACGGCAGGAATATCTGCTGGATATCATTCACAAACTTCCAGCCCAACTCCGTAGGTGTAAGACGCCGGTTGTGGAACTCCAGCAAGCCCCTGTCAACAGCCTTCTGCACACGCGATTCAGCGACCCGCCAGGACAAGCCGGTACGGGCGCTGAAATCATCTATAAATACACCTTGCCTGAGTCTCAATTGATTGAGAAAGAATTCGAAAACCCGTTCTTCATCACTTATTAGCCGTTTTTCAGCCAGCCAGTCTCCGTTTTCCAGGCCTTGCAAATATCGCTTTGGATGCCTGTGTTTGGCACAGCGTTGCACCTTTCCATCAACCGGTGTGGTAATTTTTCCATGTGCGCCAGCACCGATTGCCAGAAAATCACCATACCTCCAATAGTTCATATTGTGACGGCTTTGCATACCCCTTTTTGCGAAAGCAGATATTTCATATTGCCCGTACCCGGAGGCCTCCAACATTTCCAAACCGGTCTGTTGCATATCCCAGGCCACATCATCTAATGGCAAAGTTGGTGGCTGCGCCGCGAATACCGTGTTCGGCTCGATGGTCAAATGGTAAAAAGAAACATGCGCCGGATTGGCTTCGATCGCCAGCTGGATGTCACGTTCCGACTGCGCCGGGCTTTGACCTGGTAATGCGTACATCAGGTCAATATTAAAGTTAGTAATCCCCGCGACTCTTAGAGAGAACAGACTTTGTTCAATCTCAGCACTGCCATGTATACGGCCAATACGCCCGAGCAATTCATCATCAAAACTCTGCACACCGAGGGAAACCCTGTTGATACCCGCTTGTGCGTAGGCTGAAAAACTATCGTGTTCAATGGTTCCGGGGTTGGCCTCCAGCGTGATTTCCACGTCGGGCCTCACATCCAGAAGTGCTTTGACCATTGAGAGAAACCCCTCAATCAACTCCGCCTTGAACAGACTCGGTGTTCCACCACCAAAATAAATGCTCTGAACCGGCCGCCCCCAGACCAGCGGCAGATCATGCTCAAGGTCAGCAAGCAGGGCACGAATATATTCTTCTGCGGGGAGTTGTTCAGGTACGGTGTGCGAATTGAAATCACAATATGGACATTTGCGCACACACCAGGGCATGTGTACATACAAACTCAGGGGTGGGTTACTCAGCAAAGCCGGCATCTCTCTCGCGCAGCTGCCTGATCAGCTCCGTTAAAGCCAGGCCCCGATGACTGATTCGACTTTTGTCCGCCGGTGCCAGTTCGGCAGCCGAAACCAACTCGGTAACCGCTCCTGCGTCGCCTAAAGCGCCTACTTTTGGTACTCTACCTCCCACATCCGTGTGGTCGTGCTCGGGACGCGAAAGACCCGTAACGCCAAAAAGCGGGTCATAACCAAACCCGCCATCCCCTCTTGGGGTGGTCAGAATCTGTCCGTACCAACGACCGGTAGCAATCAATGGTGCCGGATCATCGACCGAATTAACCAGAACCAGCACACAATAGAAATAAGCCTGTCGCTCATCACCGGTCCTGCCCGCCAGCTCAACAAGCAGTTTGTCCATATTCGCCTGTGCGTTGGCTGCAGCGCCGGCATAACGGGCTGAATAAATACCCGGACCGCCATTCAATACAGGAACCACAAGACCTGAATCATCCGCAATAGCGGGCAGACCGGTACACCCGGCAGCCTGGCGTGCTTTGATTAACGAGTTCTCGACAAAAGTCGTGGCATTTTCCTCGGCTTCCGGAACCTGCCAGTCACTTTGGGGACGTACGACAAAACCCAGCGGCTTGAGCATCGCGACCAATTCACGCAACTTGCCCTGGTTGCCACTGGCCAGTACATATTCCTTTTTTGCCAACACGCTCAAGACCGGTCAGTCATTTGCCAGGGCGGCAGATTGTGCTTCCATCAACGATCTGATGCCCTGATCCGCCAACGCCAGCATCTGATCCAACTCGTCTTTACGGAAAGCATGCCCCTCGGCCGTACCCTGCAACTCGATAAAGGCACCGCCGTCGTTCATCACGACATTCATATCCGTTTCCGCCTGGGAATCCTCGGGGTAGTCGAGGTCAAGCACGGGGGTGCTTTTATAGATTCCAACTGACACAGCGGCCATCTGGCCATGGACGGGATTCTTGCTGATCTTGTTCTTGGCAAGTAACCACCTGCAAGCATCGACAAGTGCAACATAGGCACCGGTAATGGCCGCAGTGCGAGTACCACCATCTGCCTGTAAAACATCGCAATCCAGGGTGATGGTGTGCTCACCCAAGGCAGCGCGGTCAACAACCGCCCGCAGGGATCGACCAATCAACCTTTGAATTTCCATTGTCCGCCCACCCTGTTTGCCGACAGATGACTCCCGCCTCATCCTTGAACCGGTCGATCTTGGCAGCATGCCATATTCTGCGGTGACCCAGCCCTCGCCTTTGCCACGCAGAAATGGAGGCACCCGGCTTTCAACCGATGCCGTACACAGGACCTTTGTATTGCCACAGGCAATCAATACTGATCCTTCTGCATGACAGGTGTAATTACGTGTAATGCTGATATGACGCAGCTCGTCTGTTTGTCTACCACTGGGTCTCATTGGTTGTTCCTGTTTGTTTGATTATAAGAAAAGAAGCAATTTCGTCAGACCGCTATTTTAGTCTGGCGGGCTAACCGTTAACATTGTGCCACTGCCTTCAACGTGGAAAAAGCAATGATTCGAAGTATGACCGGTTTCGCCCGGGTTGAGCGACAATATGACTTTGGTCGTCTGAGCTGGGAAATGCGTTCGGTAAATCACCGTTACCTTGATTTTGGCTTACGTTTACCGGAAGAGTTTCGACCCCTGGAGGCCGATATCAGGAAATGCCTCGGGAAGTATTTGAGCCGCGGCAAGATCGAAGCAGGGCTACGCTTTTTTGAGGCAGCCGGCGCCACGGGCGGCGGCTTGACACTCAACCTCGACCTGGCACGTGAACTGATCAACGTGCATGCGGAAATGAACCGCCTGGCATCTGCTGAACAACCGGCAGATATCAGCCGGTTACTTAAGTGGCCGGGTCTGATCGAGGAAAAACGCCCGGACACTGCTCCAATGCAAGCCGCCGCCATGGAATTACTGGTAGAAGCTGCAAAGGAACTCCAAGCGGGACGAGGACGTGAAGGCGAGCAGATGGCCAACGCGATACGGGAAAGACTGGCGGGTGTAGCGGTATTGACCACCAACATCCGCACGTGGCTTCCGGAAATCCGTTCTGCACTCAAACAACGGATGCTGGAAAGGATTGGTGATCTGCAGCAACCATTGGATCCGGGCCGGATTGAGCAGGAAGTTGCGATTCTTGCCCAAAAAATCGATGTCGATGAAGAACTGGACAGGCTGGATGCCCATGTCGAGGAGGTCTACCGGGTTCTGGATTTGACCGAACCTGTCGGTCGTCGACTGGATTTCCTGATGCAGGAATTCAACCGCGAATCCAATACCCTCAGCTCAAAGTCCATTGATCAGCGCACCACGCAGGCCGCAGTGGATTTAAAAGTACTGATAGAGCAAATGCGTGAACAGGTACAAAATGTCGAGTAAACAGACTAATCGGGGAAGTCTTTTCATCATTGCTGCGCCATCCGGTGGTGGCAAAACCAGCCTGGTCAATGCACTGCTGAAAAAAGAAGCCCGTCTGTCGCTGTCCATCTCCCATACCACGCGTCCGGCGAGACCAGGTGAAATTGATGGCCAGCATTACCATTTTGTTTCCGAAGCGGAATTTGAGCAAATGGTCGATAACGGGGACTTCCTTGAACATGCCCGGGTGTTTGATCACCATTACGCAACCAGCCGGAATTCCGTGGCCCTGCAACTTGAGCAGGACCGTGATGTGCTTCTTGATATTGACTGGCAGGGCGCCCGCCAGATAAAAGCCGCGTTTCCGGAGTGCGGTCTTATTTTCATCATTCCTCCCTCGCTTGAAACCTTGCGAAAAAGACTCACCGGTCGCGGGCAGGATAGCGCCAGGGTCATTGAACGCAGGATGCGGGATGCAAGGGCTGAAATATCCCACTGGGCCGAGTTTGATTACCTGGTGGTCAACGATAAATTCGACACGGCACTTGAAGAACTGCATACAATCATCAAAGACCATCGTAAGCAACGACCGTATAAGGAAAATAAAAATTACCGGCTTCTGGCACAAGAGCTCGGAAGAAGCTAAAATAAACGGTTCCGTCTAACACAATACAGGATTTATAATGGCACGAATTACCGTAGAAGACTGCCTTGAGAACATCGATAATCGTTTTGAACTGGTTTTGACCGCGACCAAGCGCGCGCGCCAGATTGGTCATGGCGCCGAGCCACTGGTCGAAGAAGAAAACGACAAACCCACCGTCATTGCCCTGCGTGAGATCGCCGAGGGCTTAATCGATTCAGAGAGTGTAGATGTTTTGCAGGCTCAAATTGAAGCTGCCGAGGTATTTGATATGCGATCCCCGGAGGATGATTTAACCCCCTAACAGGATAATTAGTCATGCTGGCGACCCCTGCGACTTTACCGGAGCCTGTTCGAGACCTTAGGGACCTGCTCAATACCTACCTGGAACCGGAAAAGGTCGCCATTGTTCTCCGCGCATTTGAGGTAGGTGACCAGGCCCACCTGGGCCAGACCCGCAAAACCGGTGAACCCTATATATTCCATCCGGTCGCCGTTGCCCGCATTCTGGCCAATATGCGGATGGATTACAGCAGTATCGCTGCCGCCATTCTGCATGACACCATCGAAGACACCCCATTAACCCGCGAGGAAATTGAATCCCGCTTTGGCGAAGAGATCGCCGAACTCGTGGAAGGCGTGACCAAGCTGGACAAAATGAAGTTCCGTACGCGCCACGAGGCGGATGCGGAAAGTTTCCGCAAGCTGATGCTGGCCATGTCGCGGGATCTAAGGGTCATATTCATCAAGCTGGCCGACAGGATGCATAACATGCGCACACTGGGGTCAATGACCCCTGCCTCACGACGCAGGATTGCGCGCGAAACACTGGATATTTACGCACCCATCGCCGACCGACTGGGTATGAACAGCATCAAATCGGAATTACAGGACCTCGGATTTGCCAACCTGTACCCCTGGCGACATCGTACCATTGCGGAACACATCAGCACGGTCACCGGTGACCGCAAGCAAATCATCGCTGACATCCACAAGGCACTAAAAAGAAAAATGAACAAGGCAGGTATCCCCTGCGACATCAAGGGCCGGGAAAAAACCCCGTACAGCATTTATCGTAAAATGGAAGCCAAAGACCTGTCTTTCTCCGAAGTAAACGATGTCTATGCTTTTCGTATCATCACCCACTCCGAGCCGCATTGTTACCTGGCGCTGGGTGCGGTCCACGGGCTCTATCGACCCAGACCCGGAAGATTCAAGGATCACATTGCCCTGCCAAAATCCAATGGTTACCAGTCTCTTCATACCGTATTGAAAAGCCCTTTCAATCTACCGGTTGAAATTCAGATACGTACCCAGGAGATGGATGTCCTGGCCGAAAAAGGTGCAGCGGCACACTGGCAGTATAAAAGTGGCGAAACCACAGCGGGATCTGCACAGGTGCGTGCCCGTGAGTGGTTGATGCAACTGGTAGAAGTGCAACGGCACAGCAATGATTCCATGGAATTCCTAGACGGTGCAAAGTCAGATTTGTTTCCGGACCAGATTTTCATGTTCACACCCAAGGGCAAAATCATTGACCTTCGTCGTAGCGCTACTGCCCTTGACTTCGCATATGCCATCCACACCGACGTCGGTAATCGCACGGTAGGTGTTGTGGTAGACAAAGTTGAAGTGCCCTTGTCCACTCGCCTGGAAAACGGTCAGACAGTTGAAGTCATCACCGATGTCAATGCGCATCCGATTCCCGAATGGCTTGCGTTTGTTAGCACCGCGAAGGCGAGAACCGCTATCCGTCATTACATCAAGAGCCTTGAGCAGGCAGATACGGTTGCACTGGGTCTGCGCTTGCTGGAAACCGCTCTCAACACACGTGGCTCTGATCTCGATGCCGTTCCGGCGAAACGAATGAACCAGTACCTGAAAGACAATCATTTCAAGCGCCAGGAAGACCTGTTGACAGACCTTGCCCTGGGCAATTTGTTGTCCAGTGTAGTGGCCTCCAAACTGGCACCGGAGGTAAGCACAACTGAATCCGGAGATGATACCGAGGCATTATCCATTGCAGGCTCCGAGGGCAGTGCCGTGACTTTTTCCGCCTGCTGCCGTCCGGTTCCAGGCGACCATATCATGGGCTTTTTATCAGCAGGAAAAGGCGTGGTGGTGCACCGTGTTAACTGTCGGAATGTAAGGGAACTGCGTAAACACCCGGATCATTGCATAGACGTCATCTGGGCGCCCATCCGGCGTGGCATGTTCGAAGTGGCCCTGCACATACTGGCCAAGAACGTACCCGGTGTTCTGGCAAATATCTCATCCAGCATCGGTGAAGTCGGCAGCAATATTGAAAAAATCGAACAACCCGAAGCCAACCCCGAAATAGCCACGCTGATGTTTATCATCAGTGTAAAAGACCGTGATCACATGGCACGTGTCATGCGACGCCTGAGACGCAACCGCAATGTAACCCGCGTTAGCCGAATCATCGCCTAACAGCAGGGCAAGAAAAGGAGTATCCGAAATGAGCAAAGAAATTATCCATACCGACAAGGCTCCGCAAGCCATTGGCACCTATTCACAAGCTGTCAAACACCAGGGCCTGGTCTTTATTTCCGGACAGATCCCGCTCGATCCCGAGAGCATGGAGATCGTTGAAGGCGGGATAGAAGCCCAGATCCAACGGGTTTTCGAAAGTCTGTCGGCTGTCTGCGCCGCTGCCGGTGGTTCACTGGATGACATCCTCAAGCTGACTATTTTCCTGACCGACCTGGGTAATTTCCCGCAGGTCAACACCATTATGGGGCAATATTTCTGCGCACCTTACCCGGCACGCGCTGCGGTAGAAGTGTCTGCGCTACCCAAAGGTGTTGATGTCGAAATGGATGCCATATTAGCGGCGCCTTGACAGCTGCCAAGCCCATGAAATTAACGGACCTGCATGGTGTAGGGCCGAAACTTGCTGAAAAAATCAAGTCACTTGGCATCAGCCAGGTGACGGATCTGTTGTTTCACCTGCCAAATCGTTATGAAGACCGCACCCGAATACACCCGATTGGAAGCTGCAGTCCCGGTCAACGTGTTTTGATAGAGGGCCGGGTTGAACACTCTGCAATTGTTCGCGGCCGTCGCTCAATGCTGGTGGTGGTACTGTCTGACGGTACCGGTCGCATCACCCTGGGATTTTTCCATTTTCGTGCTTACCAGAGACAACAGCTGTCCGCAGGCACACAATTACGCTGTTTCGGGGAAGTCCGGGCCGGGTTTCAGGGCCTGGAGATGATACACCCAAGCTATAACCGTCTCAGTGGCTATGACGATGAACCGGTCGCTGACCGATTGACACCCGTCTATCCCAGTGCAGAAGGCCTGGGTCAAAAAAATTGGATTAAATTAACTGACCAGGCATTGGCTCTGATGCGGCGTGGCGAGTTGCAATTGGAGGAGTTGCTGCCCGGGGCGCTGTTAAGACAGCTTAAACTGCTGCCATTGAACGAAGCGTTGGACTATATTCATCGGCCACCACCCGATGCCGACGTGGCAGCCCTGATCCTGCGTGAACACCCCACGCAAAAACGTCTTGCCCTTGAAGAAATGCTGGCTCACAACCTGAGTATGCAAAGGCTGCACCGTCTTCAACGTGTAAGAAAAGCACCTTTGATGCCACAACGTTCTGCTGCAGAAACTGATTTTTTGCAGCGCTTGCCGTTTGCACTGACCGGAGCACAGGCGCGGGTAAGCAGGGAAATCAGTAGTGACCTCGAGAATACCAAACCCATGTTGAGACTGGTTCATGGTGATGTGGGTTCCGGAAAAACCGTTATCGCGGCACTGGCGGCCTTAAGAGCGGTTGACAACGGCTATCAAACAGCGATCACCGCTCCAACTGAATTATTGGCAGAACAACATTTACGTGTATTCAGCGACTGGCTGAACCCACTGGGAATCAAACCGGTGTGGCTAAGCGGGAAGGTCACCGGTAAGAAACGAACCGAGGCTTTGCAAAGAATAGCCAACGGTGCCGAGGTTATTATCGGAACACATGCTTTGATGCAAAAAGGGGTTGAGTTCAATCGCCTGGGCTTGGTAATCGTCGATGAACAACACCGGTTTGGTGTGCATCAACGTATGGATTTGCTTGAAAAAGGCGGCACCGAAGATCAACAGGCACATCAATTGATCATGACGGCAACACCCATACCCCGGACCCTGGCCATGACGGCCTATGCCGGTATGGATGTCTCTGTCATAGATGAGTTACCCCCGGGCAGAAAAACTGTCAACACCGTGGTTTTGTCCAACCAGCGCCGTGGGGAGATCATCCAGCGGGTTGCAAAAGCATGCGGCAACAATCAACAGGCTTACTGGGTCTGCACGTTAATTGAGGAAACCGACTTGATAGAAGCCCAGGCCGCCGAGGATGTGGCCAAAGACCTGCGCAATGAATTGCGTGAGCTCAATATCGGATTGATCCATGGACGATTAAAGCCAGCGGAAAAGCAGCAGGTGATGGATGAATTCAAAGCAGGTGATATCAACCTGCTGGTTGCCACAACCGTCATCGAGGTTGGAGTCGATGTGCCCAATGCCTCGTTGATGATTATTGAAAATGCAGAGCGA
>RCND010000259.1_pt1 | contig 29860 bp, 27 predicted proteins | sample 2041351 | NCBI WGS metagenome assembly RCND01 (sample SAMN09708230, study PRJNA481090) | Marine sediment metagenome, whole genome shotgun sequencing project. | biome: marine sediment; feature: ocean; material: sediment; isolation source: Sewage treatment plant 12B marine sediment (STP12B) ... | reverse complement strand
TGGAGAATCCGCAGGATTCTCCCAAAGAACGCAGAATGCGTTCTCGTGGAGCTGAGGGGATTTGAACCCCTGACTTCCTGCATGCCATGCAGGCGCTCTGCCGAGCTGAGCTACAGCCCCGTGAAACGGGTCGTGATTGTATCAGGCTTCCGTGGGTGCCGGTTCAAAGTCAATGACCGGCGCATCAGCCCACAATCTCTCGAGCTGGTAGTAGTCCCGCGTCTCGGGATCAAAGACGTGCACAACCATATCGCCATAGTCCAAGAGCACCCATCGCCCGTAGTCGCGGCCCTCACGCCGCAGCGGTTGTCTTGCCATCTCCGTCTTGAGTCTTCCCTCGACATCGTCGGCGAGCGATCGCGCATGACGACTTGATGTCCCGGACGCTATAACAAAGACGTCGGTCACCACCAAGAGCTCGGAAACATCAAGCAGCCTGATATCGAGGCCCTTCTTGTCATCAATCGCAGTGGCCGCCGCCAAGGCGGCTTCGATGGCTTCAGATGTCGCGCTGATTGCTTGTTTCCTTCGCTAGGGAGAGGTCAATGATAGAGGCCCGCAACGACACGATCACCGCGGTCCGGGCTCGTATATCTCGTTGTCGCGGACATACCGCCACACATCGTCACGGACAAGAAAACGAATGCTGCGTTCCGCCGCAGCCTGGCGCCGCAGCATGGTCCCGCTGAGCCGGACGTCGGGGGTCTCCAGCCAAATGACATGGCCCCCGCGCAATGACTCGTCGACCTGGCTCCGCTCCACACCGGGACGAGGGATCACAGCGACCGTCGCTCGCTGCAAGACTTCTGCTGCCGACTGCCAACTGCTGAGCCCACGTGCAGCATCAGCTCCCAGAATCAGAAACAGCTGTTCGTCCTCTGGGAAGCTCTTCAGGGTGTCGATGGTGTAGGTCCACCCCTCACGACGTACTTCTCGATCGTCCGCCTCAAAGTACGGCACGTCGGCAACTGCGAGCTCGGTCATTCGCCACCGATCCTCGGCCGAGGTCATCCGCCGGCCCGCCTTTTGCCAAGGTGCACCGGCCGGAATAAATGTGACGACATCAAGGCCGAGATCGCGGTAGGCCGCCTCGCCCGCAAACAGGTGAGCAAGATGAGGGGGGTCGAATGTTCCGCCGAGGATGCCGCGTCGCACGGCAAGCAGCATAGGCACAACCACAATGGCTTGATGGCCGCCCGGCCGGATCGTCCAATCGAGGTCAGGGCAGATCGACCGGAACCAGAGACAGCCCGCGGTGCGGCGATCGAAAGCATCCGATCCAGATGAGCGGATCCGTGTATGTCCCCTCGATACGAACCGAAAAGTGCACAGCCGCAACACCGTGGTCGAGCCCGGACGTTCCAAGCTCCATTGAGCGGTCCACTTGCTGTCCCCGGGCAACGCTGATTGACGCTAGATAAGAGTATGAAGAGCGCAGCCCCCCACCATGGTCGACGGTGACCGACAACACTCCGGCCACAGATCCCGCAAACGTCACAACACCGGCGTCGGCCGGAATAACCGATGACCCCTCTGCGGCGAGAAAGTCGACGCCCCAATGTCCCCCGTACTGGCCAATCGGGGCAAACAGCTGCGTCGGCTCGCCAGCAACAGGCTTGGCAAGACCAGGGCAATCAGCCGATGGGAGGAGGAGCGCCACCAACACAAGCAGCGAGGCAACGATGCCGATTATGAGTCCTTCCCGCCACGTACCGCACGGTCAACATACCCTGCAGCATTTCAGTGTGGAAGGGGATCGCCATCTTGATCGTCTGGCGTCCATCGCCGCTGTATACGGCGCTCACGGACGCCAGACCCACAAGCTAGGCGGGTGTGCTGGCTTCAGCGGTATCGGAAAAGGCCGGGGCAACCATCTTGGTGGCGACTTCACGCAACTCATTGTTGCGGAACGGTTTGACCAGTGCGCCATCTGCGCCAAGTCGCTTTGCTTCCGTGTGAACGTCCTCGTAGCCGGACAGGATGAGAACCTTGGCAGGAATCTCGGAGTCCTGCAGGGCAGCCAGGACATCCCACCCAGTCATGTCGGGAAGGCCAATGTCAAGAAGGATCAGATCCGGTTCGAAACTGGCGGCAACCTCGAGAGCCTCGCTACCGCATCCCGCGGTGGCGATTTCGAAACCTACAGGCCGCAGGCACATCTCGATGAGACGCCGCAGAACCTCGGAATCGTCGACTATGAGGGCTCTCTGTTTACGCAAGACTCGTCCAGACATGTTGTCGGTATTCCTCGTGGAACCTATATCTTGAAAGACCTGTCGACGGGTCTGGGCGATAGTTAAGGAACTCGGTTCGTCTTTTTGGTGGGTAGGGCCACCGCTGCAACGAACTCTTCCAACTGGCGCAGAGTCCTAACCTCGTAGACGCTGTCACACAATCCGGCGTATCGGGACATCACCGAATCGCCTGTATCCCAGAAGCGACTGGCCTCCGGATTGAGCCACAGAACCGACCGCGCCCGAGCCGCTAGCTGGGACATGATTTCTCGCTCAACGTCTCGGTAGTTGTTACGCGCATCCCCGGTGACGATCAGCGTTGACTGAGCGGTAATCGAGTCGCTGTATCTGGCGGAGAAGCTGCGCAACACTGCTCCATAGTCCGAATGACCGTCGCTCCCCACAATTCGGGCCTCTCGAGACATTCGATCCATGCTGTCGATGAAGTCAGTACCTGGGCCAAAATACCCCGTGACCTCGTCTACCTCATCGATGAATGCAAACGAACGCACCTTGGAGAACTGGTGCCCAACTGCATAGGTGAATTGCATGGTGAAACGAGCAAATGTCGCCATCGAGCCCGAAACGTCACACAACAGCACGATCTCCGGCTTAGAACGTCGTGGGGGACGGAAGTGCGGATCGATCAGCGCTCCGCCATGAGCAAGCGATCTGCGGATTGTGCGCCGCAGGTCAAGACGCCCCTGACTCCCCCGGCGCCGTCGCTGCGCCAACCGAGTGGCCAGCTTCCTCGCCAATGGAGCTATCGCCGTCTCGATGCGATGCAGTTCGGCCCGGGTTGCATGCATCAGATCGATATCCTCGACCAAGGGCTCGCGCAGCGTCCGTGCCACCGCCTCCGCGCCGCGGTCAGCTACCAGTCGACGTACGATTTCGCGACGGAGTTCGGTTTGCAGCAGATCCATGAGCGCCGCCACGTCGTCCCTATCGAGATGTGCTTCGAGACCTTCCCCAGCATCGTCGCCGGCGAGCATCTCCTCGATCCCGTCAAGACGTTGCAGGACCCGATACAGGTAGTAGCGGCCACCGACAGGGCGGCCCACCTGGAAGCCAGAGAGGGCTGACACCGCCGACTGCACCGCACGCCGTAATGCACCACTCTCGCCAGTGCGAAGAGCTGCTGCGAGCTGGGCCATAAGATCGCCAAGATCCTCATCGTTACCGTCAGGACCGGCTCCCGCAGGCGCACTCGCACCGTTGGGGGCGGTAGCACGGTCGTCAGACGGACCAGTCCTCGCCCCAACGCCGAAGAAGACATCAAATGCGGTATCAAAGGCATGGCGATGTCGGGGGATTTTGACCATGGTTGCCGCCAACGCCTCGCGCACCGCTTCCCGGCTGCCGATATCGATGTGCTGCAATGCCGCAGATGCATCCAGCGCTTCGGCCGTTGAGACAGGCAGACCGACCGCCCGCAGCTCACCAACAAACGAGCCGATGGTGCCGATCACGATTCGAGCAATTCCCGTTCGACCTTCTCGATGTCGGTCTGATACTTGAGTAGGACCGGGAGTGTGTCCTTGGTCGCCGCGGCATCAACATCCTCGATACCGAGGGCCAGCAGGGTACGTGCCCAATCGAGCGACTCACTGACCGACGGAGCCTTACGTACCGCCAGCTCACGTATCGAACGAACGGTCCTCGCAATCTTGTCCGCCATGACCGCCGGCAGCTCGGGCACTCCGTTGGCCAGGATGAGCTTCTCCCGCTCCACCGTCGGATAGTCAATGTGGAGGAATAGACACCGACGTTTCAAAGCCTCCGACAGCTCCCTGGTGTTGTTGGAGGTCAGCACAACGATCGGACGATGCTTGGCCACCACGGTCCCTAACTCGGGAACTGTTATCTGGAATGCATCAAGCACCTCGAGCAACAGCGCCTCGGTTTCCATTTCCACGCGGTCGACCTCGTCGACCAGCAGCACCACCGGCTCGTCGGACCTGATCGCCTCAAGCAGGGGCCTTTCCAACAGGAATTCTTCCGTGAAGATATCGCCTTCGACCTCATGCCACGCTTTACCTTCGTCGCTTTGCAACCGCAACAGTTGTTTGTGGTAGTTCCACTCGTACAACGCTTTGGCCTCGTCCAGCCCCTCGTAGCACTGGAGGCGTACTAGACGTCTGCCTGCGGCAGCAGCAATCGACAAAGCCAGTGAAGTCTTGCCGACACCCGCCGGACCCTCGGCGAGGATTGGCTTCTCCAAGCGATCAGCCAGAAATACAACCTGGGCGATCCGTTCATCCGATAGATAGCCGACGCTTTCGAGTGCAGCAGAAACGTGGTCGGCACTGTCCCAGGTGTTCATGACGCCTCCACAATCACCGATGCAGGTCGAGATCTGTCTGGGTGGCCCGGGTTCTCACGGTGAACACCGAGTCCCCGCTCAGGACACCGGCTCGACCGAACAACCGACCTCCCTGCCAGTTCGACAGCCCCAGTTCCGGCCGGTTGAGCGCATATTGGCCGTCAATCCAGCGAGTGAACCCATTCCCGACGAAAGGCGCGTCAATAGTTGCCCAGAATTCTTCGTGTTCCTCCGCAGACTGAGAGATGAGACTGGCCCCAAACCGGGGGCTCTGCTCGTTGAACAGTGCCACGGCAGTACCTTGGTCGGGCACGACGGTCAGAGTGACCTCTGGGCTGGCTTCCCACTCCCACTCCTGCCCGAGCAGGTCATCTGCGATCAGTTCGGTTCTTGCCTCCATAACATCACCTTCGGCGCGACCAATGGCGATCTCCTCAAACCACTCGGGAGGGATGTACTCACGGGCGCTGGCGGTGACATGGAGCTTTGAGTTGGCTCCACAAGTCTGACCGGCGCGGTCGATCGCACCAAGGAACACCGGCACGAGCTCGGCGGCACGCGATTCAACGATGCAGCAGGTGTTGAGGGTGTTGCAGACTTTTCGGTCCAGCGAGTGCTCAACCGCGCCTGCGAACGTGTCGGCAGCGGCGCCGACGCCGGTGACAATCCAGGCTCCCCCGGTGCCATGGAGGCTGACCGGAATCCCGGCTTGGCGGGCAACAGCCCCCAGTTGGCCTACCGCGGCGCCAGAACCGCGGGCCACCGCAAGCGCGAGCCGCGGATCGGAGAACAGTGCCCATCCCGCAGCACGAGCTGGGCTGTCGACAAGCGAGACGACACCGTCGGGAAGTCCTGCCGCGGCGATAGCTGGAGCCAGGGCATGCTCGACGATCGCCCGGGCCGTTCCCAGTGCATCGGATCCGATCCGGAACACGACGGCGTTGCCGCTCCGTAGGACACCAGTGGCATCGGCAAAAACGTTGGGTCGTCCCTCAAATATGAACCCAACGATGCCCAAGCCCGAGCGAAGCAGATCGACCCGCCATCCTTCGTGTGCGACCGAATCGATTACCTGATTGCGCACCGAGGCCGTGCTGGCCCAAATCTCGAGGCCGTTGATCATGTCTTGGCGCATCTGCGGTGACAAGACAAGGCGGGTTGTTGATCGCCCTCTCCCCCGTGCCGTGGCTACATCCTCGGCGTTCGCCGCTGCGATCGGAGCGAAAGCAACATCGTCGCCCAGTCTTGCGGAGAACTCCCGATAGAACCGGGTGATCTGGTCGTCACAGACGGCACCCATCGACTTGAAACCGTCGGCGGCGGCCGTCACGGCGGCGGTGGCAGTGCGGTGGACGGCGGCCGGCACATGGAGCAGGTCTCCGGTTGACTGCACAACGACCAGATGATCCCCCTGCGCAAAATCGGCGGCCAGTTGTTCAGTCACATGAGTGGCTTTGTCACCGCCGAACAGGATTGCCATGCCGGGTTCTAGATGCGTTAATCGATCAGTCATAGGTCAACGGTAGCCGTGGAATTCTGCGGAACGGAACTTCCAAGCTCCCCGAAGGGGAGCCGCTCAGATGTCACGGCGGCCCTGAGTAACCTCATGTCATGTCAGCTAAAGACGAGTTCTACACGCATGGCCACGATCCGGTAGTGGTCGGCTCCCATGCACAACGCTCCGCCGCCACTTCGGCAGCGTTCCTGCTCCCGCATCTACTTGATGGCACCCGATTGCTCGATTTTGGCTGTGGTCCCGGATCAATAACGGTTGACCTCGGCCATCATGTTGCCCCGACCGGCTCGGTTGTCGGACTCGATAGCAACGCCGAGGTGGTGGAGATTGCAGCGCGGGAAGCAGCCGGGCCGGGGGTCAGCTACCTACGGTCGTCGGTCTATGACATTCCGATGGCAGATGAGGCATTTGACGTCGCTTATGGCCACCAGATCCTGCAACATCTCGGAGACCCGGTGGCTGCCCTTGGTGAGATCTATCGGGTTCTCGACCGTGGCGGGATCGTCGGGGTGCGTGACGCCGACTTCGGGTCCATGACCCATCACCCGCACTATCCAGAGATCGATGCCTGGCTGGAGGTCTATCACGGCGTTGCCAGAGCCAATGGGGGCGAGCCGGACGCCGGGAGACGACTGCCGGAATGGGTCCGCCAAGCCGGCTTCATCCAGCCGACGATCACGACGTCAACATGGACATATGCGCGGCCCGACGAACGATTGGCTTGGGCGGAGTTGTGGGCGAAACGTATCTCGCTGCCGCGCTTTGCAGACAAGGCGGAGGAGCTGGGATTGGCCGATCGGGCCACCATCGCCGCGCTGGCGGACGCTTGGATCAGTTGGGGACACGAACCCGATGGTTGGTTCAGCTTCATCCACGGCGAAGTCATCGCCTACAAGCTGGGTTAGATAAGCACGACCAGATCGTCGCGATGGACTACCTCACCACCGACTTCTGAGGTGTGACGTCCCGCAACATGATCCAGCATCGAAGAGCCAACTCTGGCAAGACCCTTGCCGACAAGCCCACCATCGCTGTCGACGATTTCGACAGCGTCACCGACGGTGAACTCCCCCTGGACGGCAGTTACGCCGACAGCCAGCAGCGACCCACCATGGTCGCGAAGTGCGGCAATCGCACCGTCGTCAATGACAACCCTCCCCCATGAGGGCAAACCAAAGGCAATCCAGAGCTTGCGGGCTGACAGTTTGTTTTCTCGCGGTGCGATCCAGGTGCCGACTTCTGCACCGCTGGCCGCTTTGGCTGCGGCTTCGGGGTCGCTGGCATCGGCGATCACCGTAGGAACACCGGACCAAGCAGCCATCCGGGCCGCCGAAATCTTGGTGGCAACACCACCAGAACCCAACGTGCCTGCGGTGCGGCTCCGGTGCAAGGCGTCAAGAATCTCATCTGTATCCCGCACTGCCTTGATCAGTTGGGCCTCCGCGTCAAGCCGAGGATCGTTGTCATACAGCCCGGGGGTGTCAGTGAGGATAACCAGGAGCGCAGCGTCAACTAGATGTGAAACGATGGCGGCGAGTCGGTCGTTGTCGCCAAACTTGAGTTCGTCGACCACAACTGTGTCGTTCTCGTTGACGATCGGCACAATGCCCAAGGTCAACATCCTGTCCAAAGCCTCTCTGGCATGCAGATATTGCCCGCGACCCGCAACAACATCGCGCGTAATCAGAACCTGACCAACGATTCGCTCTCGTTTGGCGAACTCGCTCGCATACTTCTCGACAAGCTTGCTTTGGCCGACCGCGGCAGCGACCTGCAGACCTGGCACGTCATTTGGTCGCTCGGTGAGGCCCATGGTTGCCAGGCCGGCAGCGACCGCTCCGGACGAGACCAGCACGGTCGGGTGACCTTGTTCCCATAGGGCGTTGACCTGTTCGACGGTGCGCACCAAGCCCCTATCGTCGATGCCACCGTCTGGCGAGGCGAGGCTCGATGATCCCACTTTGACAACGACTGGCCGACCAGCCTCCGCCCGCGTTCTCATACCTCGTCCTCTTCCTCATCTGCGGGTTCGTAGGTGAAAACAATATCGCCTATCCGAACATCGTCCCCTGCAACGGCACCGGCAGCCACCAGCGCTTGGTCGACACCGATTCGCGCCAACCGCTTTGAGGCGAAATCAGCAGCTTCAGCCACAGTGAGGTCATCGAGGTTGACGGCCCGCTCGGCCGCTCTGCCCAATACGACCCACTCCTCACCGACACGATTGATCCGGTACGCATCCGGTAGCGGCCGATGCAACATGTAGCCAGGGCGATCCGGTGCTTCGCGCACGTGACCTTCGATCTCTGCGGCGATGGCGTAGAGCAGATCATCGATTCCCTCACCGGTGACTCCCGAGATCGCATACAGCGGGAATCCGGCGTCGGCGGCCCATTCCTCATACTCGGTAGGGTCATCGACGGCGTCAGCTTTTGCGAGAGTGACTACACGCCGTCTTGCCGCCAGATCCGGAGAGTGTTCGGTCAGCTCCTTGATCAGGATCTCGTATTGCTGTTGAACCGAAACCGTCTGCAACGGGGTCGGGTCGAGCAGGATCACCAGGACCCTCGCTCGCTCCACGTGACGTAGGAATTCGTGACCGAGCCCTTTGCCATCCGCAGCGCCTTCAATGAGCCCGGGTATGTCGGCCATGACAAACTCATCGTCAGCGATTGACACCACTCCGAGATTCGGAGTGAGGGTGGTAAACGGGTAGTCCGCGATCTTGGGCTTTGCTTCAGAGACTCTGGAGATGAGGGTGGACTTTCCAGCGTTCGGATACCCAACCAGGGCCGCGTCGGCGATCAGTTTGAGTTCGAGGACAAGCGACAGCTCATCGCCGTACTCGCCCTGTTCGGCAAAGGTCGGGGCTTTGCGATTCCTCGCTACGAGGGCGGCATTGCCGCGCCCGGCGCGTCCGCCGCGGGCAATCGTCACCTGCTGGCCTGACTCCACGAGATCCGCCAACAAGGTTCCGTCGAGATCTCGAATGATAGTGCCCAAAGGTACTGGGAGCAGTAGGTCTTCGCCGACGCGACCATGGCGAAGTTCCCCCTCACCGTGGGTCCCTGATGGTGCTTTCCAGTGTGGTTTCCTGGCGTAGCGAAGCAGAGTGGTGATCGAATCCGACGCTTCGACAACCACGGAGCCACCGGAGCCACCGGAGCCACCAACTGGTTTCCCGCGCGGCTTACCCTTCTGTCTCAGAAAGGAGGCGACACCGGCTCCACCAGAACCGCCGCGGACATGGATTACGACTTGGTCAACGAATGAAGCCACGCGGGCCCGCTCTCAGGAGTCTGTTAGACAATGTCAGCTCCGGCTCATCGGCTGCCATGCGCGGTAACTCTATATGGAGAATCCAGAGGATTCTCCCAAGCAACCGAGCCAGCGAGGTTGCCGACGAGCGTGCACGCCATTCGTCGAACAGCCTCCTAGCCAGCTACGACAATGCTCACCTGACGGCGACCCTTGCGGGTCCCGTACTCGACAACACCATCGCTCTTGGCGAACAACGTATCGTCGCTGCCACGACCGACATTGAGCCCAGGATGAATCCTGGTGCCACGCTGTCGAACCAGGATTGAGCCCGCCGTTACTGTTTGGCCGTCGAAGGCCTTGGGACCGAGCCGCTGCGCCGCTGAGTCGCGACCGTTCCGGGTTGAACCACCCGATTTTGTCTTTGACATGAGCTACTTCTCCTCAGCTGCTGCAGCTTCTTCTTTTGCTGCGGTCTTGCTTGCGGCTTTCTTGGCGCCCGGCACCGTGATCTTCTTCACCTCGATGGTGGAGTAGGTCTGACGATGTCCGGAGCGCTTGCGGTAGCCGGTCTTGTTCTTGTACTTGAAGACCTCGATCTTGGTGCCACGATGCTCACCCATGACTTCGACAGTCACCTTGGCTTTCTCGAGCTTCTTGGCATCAGAAATGACAGTGCCATCGTCAGTGACGATCAGCAGCGGTGTGAAAGTGACCTCACCGGTCTCCTTGAGACGTTCTACGTCCAGAACATCGCCTTCACTGACCTTTGACTGTTTTCCGCCGGCGCGGATAATCGCGTACATCATTCCTCCGAGATCCCCGGACGCTTATCGGTCCGGTACACACTCACGCCGCGAGCAGACATGCCCCTCAGGTGAGCGTTGGCGCATGTTAGTACACCTCACGACAGGCCGAAAGCCGAGGCCTTCTTGGCACAAGTTTGCTGGGCCAAATCCGCGCATCGCCCGCAGCGTTCTTCCCGCACCGAGTTGCGAAGCAACTCGCAAGCTGCCCGGAGGGCAGCCGCAGACTCGCAAACTCCTGCCTTGCAGGAGTCCTAGGCCTCTTCCGAGACCGGAAGAGGAGCTCCGGCGGTGGCCGCCTCTTCATACAACAACACGCCACGCCCGTTGCAGTGTGGACAAAGGTCGCTGAATGACTCAAGTAGGCCTGCGGACACGTTCTTCCGTGTCATCTCGACCAGACCGAGATTCGATACATCGAACACCTGGGTCCGTGTCTTGTCCTTAGCGAGGTGCTCCCGCAACCTGAGCAAGACCGCGGCTCGATTCTTGATAATTTCCATGTCGATGAAGTCGATAACGATGATGCCGCCGATGTCGCGGAGCCGAAGCTGCCGAGCAACTTCTTCTGCGGCTTCGAGATTGTTCTGCAGGACAGTCTCTTCGAGGTTCGACCGGCCCACAAAGCGGCCGGTGTTGACATCTACGACAGTCAAGGCCTCGGTGCGGTCGATGACGAGGTGTCCCCCCGATGGCAGCCAAACCTTCCGGTCGAGCGCCTTGCGGAGCTGATCCTCCACATGGAACCGCTCGAATAGGCCCAACTCATCCTCGTAGAGCGTCACTTTGTCGAGGAGGTCGGCTTCGGTGCCCTCAAGATACGCTAGAGCCTGATCATAAGTCTTCGGATCGTCCACAAGAAGTCTGCGGAAGTCGCCAGTGAAGTGCTCGCGGATGACTCGGAGTACCAATGGCGGCTCTTCGTGGACCAGGCTCGGGGCCTTTGCCGTGCCCGCGGCCTCGATCTCTCCCCAGATATCGAGGAGGCGTTTGATATCGGCCTGGATGTCCTCTTTGGACGCACCTTCGGCGGCTGTGCGCACGATCACGCCCATACCTTTCGGGCGGACCTCACCGATCACCGCACGCAGCCTTCTCCGCTCGTCGTCGGGGAGGCGCCGCGAGATACCACGTACATCAGAGTCGGGGGCGAGGACCAAGTAGCGGCCGGCCAAGCTGATCTGGTTGGTGAGCCGAGCCCCTTTGTGACCCTGCGCATCCTTGACGACCTGGACGAGAACCGTGTCACCGGGCTTCATCACCATTTCGATGCGCCGCGCCTTGCCCTCTATCTCAGCATCGTCATAGTTGACGTCGCCTGCGTAGAGAACGCCGTTCTTGCCTTCGCCGAAATCGATGAAAGCTGCCTCCATGCCAGGAAGGACGTTGCGTACCTTGCCCAGGTACACGTTCCCGACAAGAGACTTCTGATCCGAACGCGCCACATAGTGTTCGACAAGCACGGGACCCTCGAGGACAACGATTTGGGTCTGGTGCGGACTGGAGCGCACCAACATCTGCTTCCGTGCGGTGTCAGGGGGAAGGACGACCTCTAGATGGGGTCGACTGCGCCGAGTTTCCCCTGACCGACCCGACGACCCGCGCCGGGCTGTGTTCTGGTTGCGATTGTTATTGCTATTGCGCTTTGGAGAACGATCCCGCTGCTGACCAGATCGTTGCGAATTCCGGCTCTTAGAGCCGGAAGCTTTCTTCTCCTGCGGTGTCCGTTTTGGTTCCTCGACCGCTCCCCGGCGGACTACCCGCGCGACCTTTTTGCGGAACAATGCCATTAATGATCTCCTTGAGACGCCCAATCGGGCGAGATGGTGTTGCCGGCCTATACGCCGGCGCCGATTGAGCGCTCTCAATGAAGCTTCCCACCGTCCAACTGGCCAGGACGGCAATAAACCCGGTAAAAGCCGAGTCGAAAGATGAGTTTGGATGTGCGAAGCTGGCCCGCATCCCTATCCCTGAATCGAGAGACTCGACCGCTCGTGGAGCGGTTCGACGACTCTGTAGAATAGCAGGAAATAGCGCGAAAACCCAGTCTTTTCCGGGCGGACGACCCCGATGTGCCACAGGATGCACCGCACTGCTACGATCACCCGTCATGCACCGACGTTCCGAACAGGGCTGGCTCGAAGTCATCTGCGGCCCGATGTTTTCCGGCAAGAGCGAAGAACTGATCCGCCGCGTCACCCGCTATCACCTGGCCCGGGTGCCAACTCAGACCTTCAAACCGGAGCTGGACACCCGCTACGCCGATAGGAAGGTCGTTTCGCACAGCAACCTGTCGATCGAAGCCGAGCCGGTCAACGATTCGGCGTCACTTTTGTCTGCTGTCGAGGACCGCACGATCGTGGTCGGTATCGACGAAGGACAGTTCTTTGATATCGGCCTCGTCGAAGTCGTGACCATGCTGGCAAACGCTGGCAAACAGGTCATTGTTGCCGGTCTCGACCTTGACTACCTGGGTAGGCCTTTCGAGCCCATCCCCTCGTTGATGCTGCGTGCCGAGTATGTCACCAAGAGCTTGGCCGTCTGCCACCGTTGTGGTGGCCCAGGTTTGTTCACCCAACGTGTCGTCGAATCCGATGAGCTTGTCGTCCTCGGCGCTACAGATGCTTACGAAGCTCGTTGCCGGCATTGCTACGACCCAAACGAAGCGACCCAGACCAAGCTGCAGCTGGTCCAGGACGAGTAGGCGGAGTCAGCGCCGGCTAGATATCGACGTCGACCGGAACTGGGGATCGCCTCATCCATACTGAGTGACCCAGCCCCAAAGCGAGACTCATTGCAATGTAGGCGGTACCGCCGGCGCTGAGGAACGGCAACGGCAGACCCGTCACCGGGGTGATACGGATAGTCATGCCAATGTTGACGAAGACGTGAAATACCAACATCGCAGCGACTCCGATGGCTACCAATTGGCTAAACCGGTCTCTGCCGTTGGCAGCTGCAACCAGCAGGCGCCAGGTGATAACGGCAAATAGACCGATAACCACAGTGGCTCCCACAAAGCCGAGTTGCTCACCGATAGCAGTGAAGATGAAGTCGGTCGATTGCTCTGGCACGAACGACAGATTGGTTTGGGCGCCCTCGAATAGCCCCCGACCGAACAACCCGCCTGATCCAATCGCGATCTTGCTCTGGATCAGGTTGTAGTTGCTATCGACAACATCGGAGGATTCATCGAGGAACGCCGTGATCCGGGTGAGCTGGTACTCGGCGATCCAACCCGCTTTGAACAAGGTGACCGAACCGACGACAGCGGCGAGCGTGAGGGAGGCGAACTGGCGCCAGGTTGTGCCGGCGCTGAAAACCATGGCTACGGCAACAAACCCAAACACCAGCATCGTGCCGAGGTCTGGTTGCTTAAAAATGAGGACAGCCGGCACGGCGACGACCGCAACAGACCGGGCCACTTCTGCCCAATGCAGTGACTTCTCCTGTGACGCGGCAAGCAGCGCGGCTAAGGCAAGTATCAGAGCTACCTTCGCCAACTCCGACGGCTGGAATTGGAAAAACCCAAAATTGATCCAGCGGTTGGCACCGGCGACGACAGGCATGTACAGAACCACGATCAGCGAGATGAGGCTGCCCACGTATGCAATTGGCGCCAACATCTTCAGCGTGCGGTGCTCGATCAGTGAGGTCACAATGAATGCGCCTATTCCAACGACGGCAAAGATCATCTGTCTTCGCACCAGGTCGGTAGGACTCTTTCCATCTGCAAGCAAACGTGGCGCAGACGCCGAGTAGATCATCACCAAACCGAGACCGCTCAACGCCAGATAGGACACAATCAGCATGATGTCGGGACGAAGAGCTCGTTCCCTTTGCAGCAACGTGACCGGTTCGGTACGTCGGGCAGCTAAGACCATCAGTCGGCCTCCTGGCCGACCTCGACCTCGGTTACGGGTTGGTCCAGAAGGTACTGCAGCACCGGCTTTGCGGTCGGGGCGGCAATGCCACCGCCGCTGCCCCCGCGCTCTACGATGACCACGACCACATACTCAGGGTCCGACATAGGGGCAATACCGACAAAGAGCGCGGTCGCCACCGAGTCTTGGATGACGTCACCATTGTCATTGAATCGTTTCTTGATGATCTCGGCGGTACCGGTCTTGCCACCGATCTGGCCGACCAGCGGGCCGAAGTCTGTAAACGCAACATGGGCGGTTCCTCGCGGGTTGTTGACGACACTCTGCAGATCGTTGCGCAAGGCCCGCACTGTTGACGCCTCGAGGTCTTCTACCACGTTGAGCACCGTTGGATCGTTCCGCTCGACGAGAAGACCATCTTCGGTCCTGATCTCTCGGACCACCCGCGGTTGCCAGACAGTGCCACCGTTGACCAGCGCGGCATAGCTGGAAGCCAGCTGGATCGGAGTTGCCAACACGGATCCTTGGCCTACAGCAGCTTGGAATAGATCGCCGCCAAACCATGGACTATCGAAAGCGAGCCGGCTTGGGTCGAGGCGAAGATCATCTTCATCGGCCCATTTCACAAAGAGGTCCCGGTCAGGGATGAGGCCCGTCTTCTCGAACGGCAGATCGATTTGGGTCTTTGCGTCGAACCCGACTTCGCGAGCCCAATTCTGAAGAAGGTTCTCTCGCTCGGTTCCCTTGTTCTCGTTCCACAGGTCGTAAGCGACTTCCCAGAAGTAGGTATTACATGACCGCATCAGAGCGGTGTGGATGTCTTGGAGGCCGTCGTCCTTCCTGGTCCAGTTGAAGAACACCTGCTGACTGCCTTCGCCCAGAGGCTTGGCTAGCTGGCCCGAGCAGAGGATTTCGTCTTCGACCGAATTGACGCCCTCGGGGGAGATGTTTTCCTCCATGGCCATAACGTAGGTGACGGCCTTGAAGGTCGAGGCGGGTGCGTACTGACCCTGGACGGCAAAGTTGGTCAACGCACCATCTGGGAGTGCGGCGAACTCCGCAGCGTTCCCGTCGACAAACAAGCCGGGATCGAAGTTGGGAACCGACGACATCGCCATTACCGACCCATCTTTGGCATTGAGGACCACACCAACGGCGCGCACCGGGCAGCCCTTGTCCTCCGTTCCTTCGTCGGCGTCGCCCGGATCGCAGCCGGCGGGGTTGTATTGGCTTCGTGCCAGGTCGAGTCCGTCCACCAATGCTTTCTCCAGCACCGCTTCCAGCTCGATATCAAGCTCGAGGACAAGAGTGTTGCCGGGTTTCGGAAACTCCTCCCCAAGAACGTCAAGGACGGTGCGAAAGGCATCGACCTGGAATTTGATTGAACCCTGCTCGCCCTGCAAGGCGGAGTCATATGTCTTTTCGAGACCGGCCTTGCCAAGAATGTCCGTCGAACTGGCGCCATCTTCAATGTCATTCTTATCGGGTTTACCGATATAGCCGAGGACACCAGAGGCAAGATTCTCGTAGGGATAGGTCCGTTGCGGGATCGGCTGGACCGAGACACCGACAAACTCTTCTCGATGCTCGGCAAGATAGATGGCGTCCTGAGCCTCGAGATTCGACATGACAACACGGCGGTCGCCACGGTCGCGGGCGTCTTTGACAATCTCGGCAACCTCTTCTGCTTCCATTCCAGTGAAAGCAGCCAATAACGAGACTAACTCAGGGACTGCCGACTCTGGGACGAGGGCACCATCAACCACCGCCGACATGACCGCAGTTGTGCCTGCAAGCTGGCGTCCTGCGCTATCGACGATCTGACCACGGGGCGCAGGTGTGTGAACAACCTTGACTTGCGAAGCGGCAGCGTCCTCGAGAAACCCGGCACTCTCGACGACCTGGACCTGCCAGAGCTGCAAGGTGAGAATCCCGAACATCACCATGAAGACGAAGCCCACGGCCCCTAGGCGCCAGCCCGATTTCATGATGACCAGCCGAGATGGTGTCGGTCACCGATCAGCCTGGTGGCGATCGGGAAGGCAATAGCGGCAATCGCTAGGTTGTAGACAGCTGGCATGAGGGTGTTCTTGATAACAATGGTGCTCGTGAAGAAGCGTTCTCCGAACAGCGTACCGATGATCAGGAACAATGCATTGGCCAGCAGCGTCAGGGCAAAGACTCCGATTCCAATCATCACCGGGCCGTCCTCCGCACGTTCGCGGAAACGGAGTCCGACATAGACAGCAACGGTGTACGCCATGGCCCACAGCCCGAGTGGAGAGCCACCCAGCAAGTCAACCAGCATGCCCGCCGTGAAACCGAGAAGAAGCGATGGCTCAGCGTCTAGGTACCTAGAGCAGGCCAGAACAACCACGATCACCACGGCAGGCGATGCGCCGAAAGGATCGATCCTGCCATCGCCGAACACCGCGGTCTGTGCAACCACCGCGATTACCACCAAGAGCAGGCTGATAGCGACTTTGCGCCCCATCATGGTGAGCCCTCGGAAGTTACGGTCTCTGGATCGGTGATCTCCGGATCGGTCGTCTCTGGATCGGTCGTTTCGTCGTTTGCAGGAGGTTGCTCTAGAAGGTCCTCTTCGGGATTGGCGTCAAGCGGCGAATAGCCAACGATGACCCTCACGAAATCGAGACTAGAGAAGTTGACCGCCGGTTCTACTTCGGTGAACAGGCCAAAGCCTGCGTCATCGGCGGCTGTCTCGATAATTGTTCCCACGATCAGCCCAGCAGGGAAACGGCTACCGGCGGTGACGACAACGGTATCCGCCCGCGCCGCCTCAGTGGCATCGAAGATACGGAGCACCAACGGCTTGTCATTGTTCCCCGTCACGGTTCCAGACTGTTGGGTGACTGAGTCGCGGACTGCCACGGTGACGTTCGGGTCAAGAAGCAATCTGACCCGGGCAGAGCCGTCAAAGACCAAATCGATCCGTCCCACCAGACCTTGGTCGTCGATAACCGCATCCCCGACAGTAATGCCATCATCTGAGCCTTTGTCGATAAACCGGGCCAGGTCAAAACTACTCGACCCGGCTGATGCGATGCGGGCAACCACCGACGGCAGATCGCCGGCAACGGTTACACCATTCAACTCCCTGAGGACCTCGAGCTCAGCTTGGACGCTAGCGAACTGCTGAACCTCCGCCCGCAGCCCTTCGTTCTCGGAGCGCAGCGCATCGTTCTCCTCTCGAAGACTTGCGATATCGGAAAGTGCATCAATGAATCCGACCACAGGTCGGGTCACGGCCGAAGCAACATCCTGCAGTGGAGAGAACAGCGTTTGCACACCGTCGCGCATCGTTGTTCCAACACCTGCGCCATCACCACGCACATCAAAGGTGGCAAGCAAGAATGCAACAACGAGCAGAAATATGAACAGCGAGGTAGACCGCTCAAACCGCTGGAAAGACTGCATTAGATATCCTTGGCGGACGGCGTGCCGCAGATCCGGAGCGGCGAGAGGCTAACGACGGCCGCTTGAGGAGAGCACATCATGGAGGACCTCGAATTCTTCGAGGCATGCCCCCGAGCCCAATACCACCGATTGCAGCGGCTTGTCCGCGGTGACAATCGGCATCCCGGTCTCGTTGGCGAGCCTTTGATCAAGGCCGCGGAGCAACGCCCCGCCCCCTGTCAGAACAATGCCCCTATCCATGACGTCAGCCGCCAGTTCTGGCGGAGTCTTGTCCAGAGCAAACTTGACCGCGTCAACCACCTGTTGCACCGGTTCTTCGATTGCTTCACGAATCTCCGCCGCACTGAGGACAACAGTCTTGGGCAGACCGCTGACGAGGTCACGACCGCGGACTTCCGCTGACGGCTCGTCGGGGAACGGGAATGCTGATCCGATGGCCATCTTCACCTGCTCGGACGTGCGCTCACCGAGCATCAGGTTGTATTCCTTCTTGACCCAAGCCATAACGGCTTCATCAAGCTCATCGCCACCAATCCTGGTGCTCTTGGAAACAACGATCCCGCCCAGCGAGATGACGGCAACCTCGGTTGTGCCACCACCAATGTCGACAACCATCGATCCGGAGGGCTCGTGAACAGGTAGGCCAACACCGATCGCGGCTGCCATGGGCTCCTCGATGGTGTAGGCACGACGGGCGCCTGCGTGATAGGCCGCTTCCTCAACTGCCCTGCGTTCCACTGCGGTAATGCCGGAAGGAACGCAGATCACGATGCGGGGCCGTGCCGCAAAGCGACGGTTGTGCACCTTGTTGATGAAGTAGCGGAGCATCTTTTCGGTGATGTCAAAGTCGGCAATGACGCCGTGACGCAGCGGCCGGATCGCCTGGATATGTGACGGTGTCCGCCCAATCATCCGCTTGGCTTCCATCCCCACCTCGAGCGGCTTGTTGTCGCGCGTGTTGATGGCAACAACCGACGGCTCGTTGAGCACAATGCCCATGCCGCGCACGAACACCAGCGTGTTGGCGGTGCCTAGGTCGATAGCCATATCGCGGCCAGCGACAGAAAAGAGGTTGTCAAGCATCGTTGCTCACAGTTGAGGGACAGAGTTCAGTTTACCCAGACGCCACCGGTCACGTCGCGAAAAGCGACTGCCAGCTGCGCCATACCGTATATGTGGTTGCGGACTACCCCAAATTCACGGCCGTCGGCTAGCCAAAGAAAAGTCCTAGCTCGCGCTCTCCGCTGGCCGGAGAATCGGAACCGTGGACCACGTTTTCCGCCATGATCAAGCCAAAATCGCCTCGGATCGTGCCCGGTGCGGCTTCTGCGGCATTCGTTGCGCCCATCAGGGTGCGAGCGACGGCGACGGCGCCTTCACCCGACCACTCCATCGCTACAACTGGTCCGGAGGTGATGAACTCGACAAGCTCACCAAAAAATGGCTTCTCCGTGTGCTCGGCGTAGTGCCGGCCTGCCAGCTCCTCAGTTATGTGGAGCATCCGCATCTTCTCGAGTTTGAGACCCTTGCGCTCGAACCGACTGATGACTTCACCAACAATCGCCCGCTTCACGCCGTCCGGCTTCACCATCACGAATGTGTGCTCGACCGCCATCTGTCCTCCATCACTCTTGAGTTCGGCGCCAGATAGTAGCGGCCTGCCCTACGGGCAGGTTTCGAGTTCTGCTCCGCAGAACATCGGCCCGCTCGGCCAACGCGAGCCGAGCTGACTTCCCGTTGGGGGTGTTTGAGGGGGCAGCCCTTGTGCCGCCCCCTCAAACTAGGTCGGGAGGGCTTTGCCTGACCGATCGGAAGAGCTGCGGGCGAGAGCCAGCACAAATACGCACCACGTCCCAAAGGGGCCGAGGTGCGAAACTCGATCGAATCCTGATTCGATCGAAATTACTCCAAATCGTATTCAGAGACTTGATCAATCTCGGCCTCGAAACGTCTGTGCACAGGCGAGGGTGCGTGATCCAAGCTGAGAGCGTGCCGAGCCTCACCGATCACGTACAAGGAGCCAGCGACTACCACGCCCGTTCCCTCCTGTGTGGCAGCAATGGCCTGGGTGACCGCGTCGGCGACCGGCACTACAGCCTCGGCAGACACACCAAGCGCTGCACCTGCCGCGGCGGCGACCTTATCGGCTGCGATTGCCATGTGATCATTTGCCTCGGTAGCAATGACTCTGCTGACGAGACCTTTGAGAGCTGCGACGAGAGACCCAACGTCTCGGTCACCGCGGGCTCCGACAACCAGAATCCAGTTGGCTTCTTCAAACTCTTCATCGAGGGCGGTGGCAAGCCCGTGAAAGCCTTCCTCGTTGTGTGCGCCGTCGATGAGGATGGTCGGTGCCAGCCCGGCTACCTCGAGCCGCCCCGGGGAACGAACCGTGGCCGCAGCGTCGCGGACCGCGGCGTCATCAAGCGCCCGACCCAAAAAGGCCTCACAAGCGGCGATCGCGGTGCCGAGGTGGACTGTCTGGTGTCTGCCATGGATACCGAGAACCAGATCGTCATAGCGGCCGTACATGCCCTGCACACTCACTACCCAGCCACGCTCATCCTGTTCAGCAGACAGCACCCGGAAGTCGCTGCCCGACCGGTGCCAGGTGGCTCCAGTTTCTTCAACCCGCTCTGTAACGGACTCGAGAGCCCCGTCGCTCATCGGTCCAGTAACCAGCGTTCCGGACTGTTTGACGATCGCCGCCTTTTCAGCGGCAATCTGCTTGTGGGTGTCGCCGAGATAGGACACATGGTCAAGGGCAATCCCTGTGATGACCGAGACGTCCGCCTCAACAACGTTCGTGGCGTCATGACGGCCGCCCAAGCCGACTTCGATGACAGCCAGGTCAACCGCATCAACCGCAAAAGCGCTGAATCCGACGGCAGCGGTCAACTCAAAGTAGGTCGGACTCTCGTCGAATTGCTCTTCTTGCATAACCACAAAGGGAGCGACGTCCTCTACGGCACGAGCCAGATGGGTCGGTCCGAAGGAGGCACCGCCGGTGGTGTATCGATCCTCAACCCGATGGAGATGGGGCGATGTGAATGAGCCGGCAAATAGCCCGTGAGCTCCCAAGATGTCGGAGATCATGCGGACAACAGTGGTCTTCCCGTTGGTACCCGCAACGTGAATGACCGGATAGGCGCGATGGGGGTCGCCCATCAGTTTGAGCAACCGCTCTATACGAGCGAGTCCGGGTCGGATCCCTTCGCCAATTCTTCTGTCGAGGAACGCAACGGCCGCCTCGTAATCGCCTGGGTAGTCAATATCCACAGTCACCTATTCCAGTTCCGCAAGCTGGGTTCGCAGTTTTTCGAGTTTGGCCGACGCTTCGACCACTCGGGTTCTCTCACCAGCAACCACATCCGCCGGAGCTCTCTCCGCAAACTTGGGGTTGCTCAGCTTCGCTTGAGAGCGTTCCAGCATCTTTTCGGTCTCGTCGATCGCCTTTTCGAGACGGGGACGCTCGGCGGCAACATCGACAAGCCCGACTAGCGGGATGAAGGCCTGCATCCTGCCGGCTGTCACCCTGGTATGACCGGTTACCGATGATGGTGTCCCCTCATAGACAGCCTCGACATTGGCCATAGCCGCAAGCTGATCCTGCCACCATCCCGAAGCGGCGGACTCAGGATCGTCGATCTTCAAATCGATCGAACGCTTGGGTGACACGCCATGCTCTGCACGGAAACGCCTGATGGCAACGATGAGTGTCTGCAGCTCGTCCATGCCAACTGGCGCGGCGACGGCGACCTGCGTTGGCCACGTCGCCGCGGCTACTAACCCGTCCCCGACGAGCTCTGCCCAGAGTTCCTCTGTGACATATGGGATGACAGGGTGGAAGAGGGCCAGCAGGTCACGCATGACCACGCCAAGTGTCTGCCTAGTTGTCGTAGCCGTTTCCTCATTCCGGAGAGAGGTCTTGGCCATTTCGAGATACCAATCGAACACCTCGGACCAGGCGAAGTTATAGAGCAACCCAACGGCATCAGAGAACCGATACTCGTCAAGCAGGCGGTCGTATTCGTTGATCGTTTCACCAAGCCGGGCCAATATCCAGGCATCAACGGGAGTTGGATCCGCGGGATATCCACCGGATGCCGGAACCGACCCCGGCTCGACATGGTTGAGAGTGAACCGGACCGCATTCCAGACCTTGTTACCAAAGCGGCGTGCGGCATCGATCCATTCGATGTTGAGTGGAATATCGTGGCCGGGCGCCGCCGACTGCAACAGGGCGAGCCGCATCGCATCAGCGCCATATTCGTCAGCAATGTCGAATGGGTCGATTGTGTTGCCGGTTGACTTGGACATCTTGCGACCGTCGGCAGCACGCACCAGACCGTGAATCACGATGTCCTGGAAGGGCTCGGTGTCGGTGAAATGGGCGCCCATCATCATCATCCTGGCGACCCAGAAGTAAATGATGTCGTATGCAGTCACCAATACATTGGTCGGGTAGTACCTGGCCAGGTCGTCGGTTTCCTCTGGCCAGCCCATAGTTGAGAACGGCCACAGCTGGGAAGAGAACCATGTATCGAGAACGTCTTGGTCCTGCTGGAACGATTCGTGCCCACAGGCGCTGCATGATTCCGGTTCTTCGACCGAAACAATCGTCTCCCCGCAACCGTCGCAGTACCAAGCCGGGATCCGGTGACCCCACCACAGCTGTCTGCTGATGCACCAGTCCCGCAGGTTCTCCATCCATCTGAAGTAGTTGTTCTCCCACCGCTGTGGGACAAACCGGGCTCGCCCATCCTTGATGGGCGCAACTGATGGCTCGATCATGGGGCCGACTTTGACGAACCATTGCAGCGACAGCATCGGCTCGACCACGGTGCCACAACGCGAGCAGTGGCCTACCGAGTGATGATGATCCTCGACCTCGACGATATGACCTTGTTTGTTGAGAGCGTGACGGACGGCTTCACGAGCCTCGAAACGATCCTGCCCGAAGAACTCGCCTCCAGCCGACGTGATATTGGCCTCGGTATCAATGACCTTGATGGCGGGCAGATCATGCCGCTGCGAGATTTCGAAGTCGAGCGGATCGTGCGCTGGGGTGACCTTGACGGCCCCGGTTCCAAACTCGAGATCAACGCCTTCGTCCGCGACGATGGGGATCTCCCTACCGATCAGCGGAAGAGTCACCGTCTTGCCGACTAGTCCGACGTAGCGCTCGTCATCTGGATGAACCGCCACCGCGGTATCGCCGAGCATTGTCTCGGGTCGTGTGGTCGCGACTACGACAGATCCGCTCCCGTCAGTGAGGTCGTATCTGATTTGAGTTAGCTCACCGACCTCGTCCTCATGTTCAACCTCAATGTCAGAGAGTGCCGTGTGGCAACGGGGACACCAGTTGATGATCCGTTCCCCGCGGTAGATCAGTCCCTGGTTGTACAGCTCGACAAAGACATGGCCGACGGCGCTGCTGAGCCCATCGTCGAGGGTGAACCGCTCGCGGCTCCAGTCCGTGGAGAAACCTAGGCGGCGAATCTGTTCCTTGATCCGGTCGCCATGCTTCGCCTTCCAGGTCCAGACCTGTTCGATGAAGCGCTCCCGTCCGAGGTCGTGGCGGGTGAGCCCCTCCTTGGCCAGCTCGCGTTCAACAACGTTCTGGGTGGCAATCCCCGCATGGTCGGACCCGGGTAGCCACAGCGCGGCATATCCCTGCATGCGCTTGCGACGGATGATGACGTCTTGGATCGACATGTTTAGGGCATGACCGATGTGGAGCACACCGGTGACGTTGGGCGGAGGGATAACGATGGAGAACGGTTCTCCATCGGGATTGATCTCCGGTTTGAATACTCCCGCGTCCTCCCAAACCTGGTACCAGCGGGATTCAACGGCTTGGGGGTCGTAAGAAGCTTCCATCGTTCCTCTACCTCGATCGGCCCGACGGTTGCTGGGCACAGTGGCCTTCCGACGGACGCGCATGATAACGCGATGAACCCGGGGCCATTCCTAGTCCCGGGTTCATCGCCATCTAGCCTTCCTACACATCCGCCCCCAAGCATTCCCCCTGCTTGCCCGAATCTAGTCAGCTAGTTTGGCCCGCCATCTGCGGAGTAGGTCCATAAACCTACTTCCAGCAATCTACCGCCACTCAGCGTGGTGACATAGACACAAAGGGTGGTGGCTCAAAATATCTAGTCACCTCGCTGCCCCGTGCCAGATTCCGCCGCTGGAGCACCGATTAGATTCAGTGTGAGCCAAAAAGGAGTCTTCTATGGCAACTCACATATCGGCTGACGTCTTGATTCCAGGCAAAGGCGATCCGATCAGCAACGGGACCGTTGTCACCGATGGTGACAACATCGTCTACGCCGGCCCCAGCGCCACGGCACCCCCGGTTGTGCTCGGCGATGTCGAGGCGAAGGTTCCGGCGGTCATGCCGGGTATGTGGGAATCGCACGGCCACTTTATTGGCTCCCCTATCCCTGACCTGGAGAAGATGGCATCGGACGACCCTGGGACTCTTGTGGCCCGCGCCACCGCCGATGCTGCGGCCACCCTGGACGGTGGCATCACCAGCGTGCGCGAAGCCGGTGGATTGGGCATCTCGCTCAAGCCGGTTATCGACGAAGGGACGATCCGCGGGCCGCGGATCTATCCGGCCGGATCGATCCTGTCAACAACCGGGGGTCACGCCGATATCCATGGACTCCCTCTCGATTTCGTGAACAGCCTCGAGAGTCGCGGCTTCAAGTTCGGGGAACTTGCCGACGGCGTGCCCGGATGTCTGTTGGCGGTGCGCAAGCAGTTACGGCGGGGCGCGGCTGTCATCAAGATATGTGCATCCGGTGGCGTACTCAGCGAGATCGACCATCCGATCCATCAGCAGTTCTCACACGAAGAGCTCGTCGCCATGGTCGAGGAGGCGGCCCGTGCCGAGCGGGTGGTCGCCGCCCATTGCCATGGTGAGCCCGGGATCGTTGCCGCCCTCAAGGCCGGAGTAAAGACTATCGAGCACGGCTCCTACCTCAGCGAGGAGAGTGCCCAGATGATGATCGATGCCGATGCCATCTTGGTGCCCACCAGGTTTGTGGTGGCGGCGCTACTCGAGATGGAAGACATCCTGCCCCCATATGCGTACCGCAAAGGTGTGATGATCGCCGACCGCCACGCCATGGCCATGAAGATCGCGGTTGCCGCTGGCGTCAAGATCGCCATGGGAACTGACATCTTTGTCAGTGGCCCAATGTACGGGACCAACAGCCTCGAAGTGAAGTACCTCATTGACGCCGGTATGACACCACTTGAGGCCATCGAGGCGGCGACCGCCACCGGTCCCCTCACCCTCGGCCCACTAGCCCCAAAGTCCGGCCAACTAAGAGAGGGCTACGACGCCGACGTCATCGCCTTCGACGTCAACCCGTTGGAAGACATCTCAGTCTGGGGCGACCCCACCCGAGTAACCCACATCTGGAAAGCCGGGGAACTCGTCAAGGGCTAGACCGCCTGCAGGCGGTCTAGCTTGGGAGTTCGCCTGCAGGCGAACTCCAGGCAGTCCTTACATCACGACCGGATGCACGAGTTTGCGCAGCAAACTCGCAAGGAACTCGCCGAAGGTGAGTTCCCGCCGGCCACCCTCAATAGCGAGGGAAGGCTCCGCCTGACCGAGCAGAAGGAGACGGCCGGAAGGCCGACAAATACGAACCACGCCCCGAAGGGGCCGTGGTGAGAACCTCGGGCGAAACCTGTTTCGCCCGAAACCTAGGCCGAGCGTTCCTGCGCCTCGGAGGAACCCAGATCTTGAACTGGGATCAGAGCGGGGTTGACCTTGTCCCGCACCACGTCTTCATCGATAACGACGCGGGCAATGTCGGTACGAGACGGGAGCTCATACATCGTGTCGAGGAGTACTTCCTCCATGATGGCACGCAGTCCACGAGCTCCGGTCCCGCGGGCGAGGGCCTGCTCAGCGATCGCGCCAAGCGCGGCATCAGTTACGACAAGCTCGACACCATCCATTTCAAAGAACTTGGTGTACTGCTTGATGAGAGCATTGCGTGGCTCCTGAAGGACTCGAACCAAGGATTCGAGGTCGAGACTATCCACTGTCGTTACGACGGGCAGACGTCCGATGAATTCGGGAATCAGGCCGTATCCGATGAGGTCCTCGGGCATTACCTCCTTGAAGATCTCGGTATCGGAGCGCTTGTCCAGCGAACGAACCTCGGCGCCGAAGCCAACGGAATTCTTGCCGACCCGCTTGCGAATGACCTCTTCGAGTCCGGCGAATGCACCACCACAGACAAAGAGCATGTTGGTGGTGTCAATCTGGAGGAATTCTTGATGAGGGTGTTTGCGACCGCCTTGTGGCGGTACAGAAGCAACTGTGCCTTCGAGGATCTTGAGCAGCGCCTGTTGCACACCTTCACCCGAGACATCGCGGGTGATTGAGGGGTTCTCGGCTTTGCGGGCGATCTTGTCGATCTCGTCAAGGTAGATGATGCCGGTCTCGGCCCGTTTGATGTCAAAGTCAGCGGCCTGGATCAGCTTGAGAAGAATGTTCTCGACGTCTTCACCGACGTAACCGGCTTCGGTGAGTGCGGTCGCATCGGCGATGGCAAACGGGACGTTGAGACGGCGTGCCAGCGTTTGAGCAAGAAGCGTCTTGCCAACACCGGTCGGGCCAACCATAAGGATGTTCGACTTCTCGAGTTCGACGTCCTCGTCCTTGGCCTTCTGTCCGGCACGGACACGCTTGTAGTGGTTGTAGACCGCCACCGACAGGACGCGCTTGGCTTTTTCCTGTCCGACCACATAACCGTCGAGGAATTCGTAGATCTCGCTTGGCTTTGGAAGCTCGGCGAAGCTGACCTCTTCGGTGTCAGCCAGTTCTTCTTCGATGATCTCGTTGCATAGCTCAACGCACTCGTCGCAGATGTATACACCTGGACCAGCTATGAGCTTGCGCACCTGCTTCTGCGATTTGCCGCAGAAGCTGCACTTGAGAAGCTCGCCGCCTTCGTATTTAGCCAAGTCGTTCTCTCTTCCCTACCCGTCGACAGCCTCTAGCGTACGCCGCGAGAGCACCTCGTCAATGACACCGTACTCTTTTGCTTCGATCGCACTCATCCAATAGTCACGCTCGGTGTCATCGGACACCCGCTCCATATTTTGGCTGGAATGATCGACAAGAATTTCGTTGATCTCTTCGCGAGTCTTCAGAATCTCGCGGGCATGAATCTCAATATCAGTTGCCTGCCCGGCCAGACCAGAGATATGTGGCTGGTGCAACATGACCCTGGAGTGGGGCAACGCATAACGCTTACCGTGAGCGCCACCCGCAAGCAGGACCGCGGCCGCTGATGCAGCTAGGCCCATGCAGTAGGTGGACACGTCAGGCTTGACGAACTGCATCGTGTCGTAGATCGCCATCAACGCATAGGTGGAACCACCCGGCGAGTTGATGTACAGCATGATGTCCTTGTCGGGGTCTTCTCCCTCAAGGTGCAGCAGCTGAGCCATGATGACGTTGGCGACACCATCGTCAATAGGCGTACCTAGAAACACGATGCGGTCTTTGAGTAGGCGGCTGTAGATGTCGGAGGCACGCTCCCCACGGGGCGTGTTCTCTACGACGGTCGGCACCAAATAGCTCATGTTTCTCCTAAACCTCTTCCGCAACGGACTCATCGCCAGATGGGTCCGCCTCTTCTATATCGTCGGCTACCTCAGGTGGCCTTAAGTCAATGTGTTGACCCTCGTCGTCAACCGCTACTGCAGAAGCAACGATTCGATCGAGAGCCTTACGACGAAGGATATCACCGGTCAGCACCTCTACCCGACCACTTGTCTCTAAAGCCTCTTTCAGGGATGCTGCGTCCTGGTCCACTTCTGTTGCCATTGCCGCAATAGATTCGTCCAAGTCCCCGTCGGCAAGTTCGATGCCCTCGATAGCAACAATGCTGTCGAGCAGGATTCGAGTCTTGAGGGTTCGCTCAGAACGGCCCTTCATCTCTTCGACAAAGCCCTGTTCAGTCTGGCCGACGATGCGCAGATAGTTGCCAAAGTCCAGTCCCTGTTGCTCCAGAGTGTGCGCAAGGTTGTGGAATGCAGCTTCCATCTCGGCGTCAATCAACGCCTCGGGAACTTCCAGGGACAGCTCGCCGCCTAGATCCTCGATGAGCTTGCTGCGGAAGGCGTTGTCGGCCCCGTCAAGCTTCATGATGGTGAGGTTTGTCTTGATACGGTCGGTGAGGTCGGCTATCGAGTCGAACTCAGAAACGTCTGAGACCCACTCGTCGGTGACCTCGGGGAGTTTCTTGGCCCGAACACCCTTAACCAGGACTTTCAATGCCGCTTCACGCGGTTCATCCTGGCCGAATCCGGGGGGAAGAGTGCCGGGGCCCTCACGGATATCGCCGGTCGATGAACCACCCAGCAGATCATCGAGTCCGGGGATGAACGATGAGGAAGCAACCTCATAAAGCAGGTCCTCAGCAGTCGCTTCTGGAATCTCAACCCCGTCGATCGAGGCGGAAATGTTGATCATGACAAAATCACCGTCGGCAGCGGGCCGCTCAACATCTTCGAGTTCGGCGTACTGGTCGCGGAGCCGATCGATCTGTTCATCGATCTCTTCATCCTTGACTGCGGGTGAATCGATCTCGACCTGGCGTCCGGTGAAGTCGGGAACCGCATCAAGCAATGGCCAGAGCGTTACCTTGATGTCGACATCAACACCGCCGCCCTCGGCATCACGGACTTCTTCGACGCGGGGGGTGGTCGCTGGCTCCAGCTCGGCTTCTTCAATGGCAGGTCCGACGAGGTCGGGAAGAGCCTCCTCAATTGCCTCGGAGCGGAGCGTCGCTTCGCCAACCATGCGCTCAACGATCGAGCGAGGTGCTTTGCCGGGCCGAAAACCCTTGATCTTCATCGACTTCGACATCTTGCGGGCTGCCGCGTTCTTGGCGGACTCGAGATCCGCCTCTTCAAGTTTGATGGTGAGGATCCGTTCGAACGGACCTGCGTCTTTGATATCGGTTTGCACGAAGACTCCTCAGACTCGTTAACAAAAGCCGAGCCGCACCACCCCGTTTTGGGACGGTGCCGCTGCAGCGGATGGGGTGGCCGACGGGATTTGAACCCGCGACTTCCTGGACCACAACCAGGTGCTCTGCCTAACTGAGCTACGACCACCATGAAACGGATTTCTCCGTTGCTCGTACCGGCTAAGCCGGCACGCACGTGCCAGCAAAACCGGCACGCTGCGCCCCCGGAAGGATTCGAACCCTCGACCAAGAGCTTAGAAGGCTCCTGCTCTGTCCCCTGAGCTACGGGGGCACACCAAGGACGCCAAAGGATAGGCATGTAGCCGACCCTCGGCGTCCAACCGAGCGGATGACGGGAGTCGAACCCGCGTGGCCAGCTTGGAAGGCTGGAGCTCTACCATTGAGCTACATCCGCGCAAGACGCAACAATACTCCATCTGCGAGGACTCTCACGAGGCACGGACCCGAGTCCACCGTGACCCATTCAGCGAGATCGGCCTAGTTGCACACCACGCCGACAGTGGGCGGCTCTACACGCTTCATGATTTTGCCATCACCCACGGTCATCGTCGCGGTATCGCACCAAGTTCCGAGGAAGCCCCAGCTCCATGGCACGGGAGCGGAGGCTTCGCACGTCATCTCCTGCCGATCTAGGCATCCGTCCACAGCGGCTCGCCGTTGGTGAGGATCTTGAACCCATCGAGCATGCTGTCGGTGTCGTTGGGCCGGGTGCGGGTCTGGTTGATCCGCTCCTCGAGCAATCCCCAAGCGATGACGTTGGCTGCGTGCTCGCCACCGGCCAGATACCAGTTGTCGTTGTTGTTCCACGTGGTGGCCTGGGAGAAGGCCGGCTTGAGGAACTCATCTCTGGTCTCGTCGTCCAGCGAGTGCTTGTCCCACGCATGGGCTAGTTCGTGCAGCAGCGTGAAGTCATTGCCGCAAGAGTGAATCTCGTACTTGCCACCGTCGGAGTGCTTCAGATAGCCGTTGAGACCGTTGCAGTCGGCCCGATCGCTATGGACATTGATGGTGAGGGACGGCAATTCCAGACCGGCTTCTTCGAAGCGACCCAGTGCCCAGGTCACCAGCTCCAGCTGCTCCTCGTTCTCGGTGTTCATGATTGGGGTATAGATCTCGGATGCGGGTGCGGCCGTGGTCGTTGTCGCCAGAGGGGCTGACTCCTGGCGGGCCGGTGCAGTTGTTGTGGTCGACGTCTGTGTGGGCGTATCGATCGCAGCGCCGGCACCGCCGGGAGTCAGGGCGCCGATTCCGGAGACAACAAGAGTCGACGCAAGAAGAATGTTGATTGCTGTGGTGCTGTCTATGTGTGCCATGCCCCCAAGGTCCGCGAAGGGGCTTAGCGGGCGGTTAGGGTTCGATTAGGGC
>RCND010000681.1_pt1 | contig 29888 bp, 33 predicted proteins | sample 2041351 | NCBI WGS metagenome assembly RCND01 (sample SAMN09708230, study PRJNA481090) | Marine sediment metagenome, whole genome shotgun sequencing project. | biome: marine sediment; feature: ocean; material: sediment; isolation source: Sewage treatment plant 12B marine sediment (STP12B) ... | reverse complement strand
AGAGGGCAGTTGGATCTCGGCAATCCCAGTCCGGGGACCGCTCGACAACCAGCGCAGGTCGTTGGCGATTTTGAACATGGAAACGGCAACGGTCTTCAATGCACCAGACGCGCTCACCGTTGCGTCCTTGGCTGCCTGTGCCTCGAAATGGTTGTCGGCCTCGCGGAACGCATATCCGCTGATGGCAGCCATATCGGCGATCACCGCGGCGGGGAAGCCGTCTGGTGCGTTGAGGCCACTACCTACTGCGGTGCCACCGAGAGCCAACTCCTCGAGCTCGGGGAGAACTCTCTCCACCCTCTCCCTGCCCTTCCTGATCTGTACCGAATAGCCATCGAATTCCTGTCCAAGGGTCACCGGCGTGGCGTCCATGAGATGGGTTCGGCCCGATTTCACTACCTCGGAGAACTCGCCACCTTTGGCCGCCAATGCGGTGCTGAGCTTGTCGAGTGCCGGGAGTAGCTCCTCGCGGATTGCGGCAACAGCGGCAACGTGAATAGCCGCCGGAATCACATCGTTCGAAGACTGCCCAAAGTTCACTTGATCGTTTGGATGGACATCCTTTGACAAGAAGTCCCCACTGATCATCTCCGAGGCACGGTGTGCGATGACCTCGTTAGCGTTGGTATTGGTTGAGGTGCCAGAACCAGTCTGGAAAATGTCGAGCACGAACTGCCCATCGAGAGCGCCGTCGCGCACCTCGTCGGCAGCATCGGCAATCGCCTTCGCTTTGACGACATCCACATAGCCGGCAGGTCCAGAAACGCGTGCGGCGGAGCCTTTCAGCAAGCCGAGGGCCCAGATGAAGCGGCGGCTGAATTTGAGGTTAGAGATGGGGAAATTGTCGACTGCTCGTTGGGTGGAAGCGCCGTAATAGGCGTCGGCGGGTACTTGAACCTCGCCCATAGAGTCGCGTTCGATGCGCATAGCTTGCCCCCGATGATGAAGCGGATTGGATCTACCCTCAGAGACTAGTGAGGTCTTGTCAGCGCGATCCAGCGAGTGCGGTTGCGACGGCCATCGGGACAATGGCGGCGACGTCGCCGTCGATGCGCATTGTGACCATTGAGAGCCGATCGTGGTCGGTGGCTCCTCTGTTGACAATGACATATGGTGTTCCCCGTTCGGTGGCATGTAGCGGGATTGATGCCGCAGGGTTCACGGCCAGGGTCGATCCAAGCGCAACCACGAGATCACAGCGATCCGCTGCCTTGTACGCCCGCGCCATTTCGTCGGCACGGAGACTCTGCCCAAAACTGATCGTTGCCGCTTTGAGGAAGCCACCACAGTGACACTGGGGCACCGCCCCAGTCTCACGGAACGTCTCGAAGTGAGGCTCAGGTGCCGATCGATCCCCACACGTCTGACATTCAATCTCTCGATTGGTGCCGTGGATCTCGACCAGCTTCTCTTTGCTGGTTCCGGCCAGCGCATGTAGCCCGTCCACATTCTGAGTGACCACGATCTCGATGCGTCCGGCGGCCTCCAGATCCACGATGGCGTGATGAACCGCGTTTGGTGGAGCCTCTCCCCACGTCTCGGCATCCTCCATCTTCTGCTGCCAATACGCCCGCCGCTGACTCTCCGATGCCATGAAGTCCTGGTAGTACACCGGTTGCCGCGTCTTCCACACTCCCTGGGGTCCCCGATAGTCAGGGATACCACTAGCGGTGGATATACCCGCGCCTGTGAATATGAGGATCCGTTCGGCACCGGCGAGGAGCCCTGCCAGTTGCGCAATCTCATCTGTGGTCATGATCGTCCAATCGGTACGGAGGTGAGGTCAAAGCTAACGGAAACTGGCGTCACTTCGACGACGCCCACCGAGTATTCCAGGACTACAGTCGGCGCCTCTTCCTGATCCACATTGGGCGCTGCCTCCCAGAGGATCTCGATGACACCGTGGTCGTTTGGGTCGAGCAGGTCGGGGAATGTGCCATATCTGCCGATCTCGCCTCCGGCACCATCAAGCAGCGCTGCTTCGACATTGACACGACCGCCGTGTGCAGTTCCTTGCAGCTTCCATTCGACCTTGCCGAGATAACGACCCAACTCCACAGCGGTAAGGACCAATGTGACGTCTTGGTCGACGACCACCGAGACCGGTTCGGGGGCCACGAAAGGTCGGCCGGAGATCGGCAGCGTTACCGACCCTGAGATGGTGTGTTGGTCCCAGCGTTCGGCGAGACTCGTCGTGGCAAACGTGGTTTCCCCGCTGAATGGTGCTGCAGGAAACTCAACCGAAAAGACTCCAGCAGCAAACCGACCCATTACCACCCGCGACGACTCCACGACCGTGCCGGCCGCAGACTCCAACCACCAAGTCCCCCCAAGAGGCCAAATCGGAGCTGACGCGTCCCCATCGCGAGCAACCACGGTGCTGACGGTCACGACTACTAGGTCATCGTCGACAATCACCTCGCCGATATGAGCTGCCAGCCCCGGCGCCATCTCGGTGTACCCAGGAGGATAAGCAGCGGGACCGGATTCGGGAGCCACAGTCGACGCTGACGGGGCAGCGGTCGCTTCTACCACCGCCGGGTCGTTTCGAATTGCAGACAACAGGGACAGACCCCCCACAAGCCCAAGCACGACTCCCCCGACCACAGCTGCCCAACCCGGCCCGCTGCCGGATGGCAGCTCATCCAGAGGTGATCGGATGAGTTCTTCGTAGTCGATGTTGCTCATGAATCGCCCCGCTGATCAAGAACAAGGACATCTCCGGTCACCGGACGCATCTCAGGGCCAACGTCCTCAATCACGAAACTCGCCGGGGCGTCATCGCCATCCCAGATAAGCTGCATTCCACCGCCGGAACGTCCCGACCACCGCCAATCTCTGTCGATGGGGCGGAGCACCGGAAACTGCCAACGATCGCCCGTGTCCTCGAAATCGAGCTGCACAATCGTTGACACCGATTGCTCAAGCACAGTGGCCACCGTCACGGTCCCACTACGAAACGACCCCGTTGCCCCCACTACCGCATCGACCTCAACTCGGGTTCCAAAAACGGATCCCACCCGCCAGCCGACGACCCTGATGGTCGCGACCCCGTCGTCGCCCGAAGGCAGCTCAAACCAAGCGGAGGTGTCCCGCACCCCGGTCGTCGCTTCGACGTCAACTCCGCTAGTCGTCGTCAACACCCAGTGCTCCGGAAAGGCGACCACTTCACCGTGATGGCCTGCACCCTCACGTTCATGGAGCGTCGGGCTCAGCCCGGCGAGTTCGTAGTCAAACACCACCCTGGTGCCATCCACGACAAGGTCGCGAGGCAAGATGAATGTCGAGCCGATCGGGGTCTCACCTGGTTCAAACCAGGGAACAACCTCTCCGACAGGTGCGATCGTCGTTGTAGACAGGTCGGCCTCTACCGGCGGGGGATTCCAACCCAGCGAAATGAGCCAAGCGACAGCAGCCCCGAGCCCAAAGGCCGCTGCGAACTTGCCAGCTGAATTCACGAGCGAGGCGCAAACAGAACGTAGACGAGACCCAACAGGGTGATCGCAACGACGATGTGGCGGGCAAACAGCCAGCGCCGACTCAACCCCGCAGCATCCAAGGCGGCCCGCACCGGTTCGCTCCCATATGCAAGCTCCCGCAGAGCCCGATCCCTGGTCGTTCCGCCACGCAGTGCCGACAGGGCGGCGTTACCTTCCCTTGCATTCACGGGAACAAGCGCCTCGGCACGGGTCAAGAGGGGTCGCGCCAGCAACACGATGATTGCTAATACTCCAATAGACCAGAAAATGAGGCTCACCCCATGGGTGAGCAGGATCACGACCAGCCCCACGACCCAAACCGACCACAAAATCGCGACACGGCGGAGATAAGTCCGCGCGTCATGAGGGTCGGCGAAGGTGTAGACGATCTCGTTCAAATTGACCTCGACTAGATGACGCCGAGGTTAGACGTCAAACGGGGACGCGACCGCAGGAGCGGGCACCGTCGCCTCGCCTGCCTGCATGTCCACATACCCGCTGGCCTCCAACTCGGCGGCAATCTCAGGACCGCCAGTCTTGACGACCTTGCCGGCCACCATGACATGAATCTTGTCAGGCTTCATGTAGCGGAGGATACGGCTGTAGTGAGTGATAATCAGAACACCGAGATCGTCGCTGCGCAGTTCCTCAACAAGATGGGCGACCTCGCGGACCGCATCAATATCGAGCCCAGAGTCGATCTCGTCCAGAATTGCAACCTTGGGCTGAGCAACGGCGAGTTGGTACATCTCGGAGCGCTTCTTCTCACCGCCGGACAGACCACTGTTGACCGAGCGCTCCCGAAACCGATCCATGTCGAGCAGGGTCGAGGCAGCTTCAACACGCTCACCGAATTCGGCGTCGTCACGAACCTGACCCATCTCATCAATCAGATCGTCGAGTGACACCCCTGGTACCTCAACCGGGTACTGGAACGCCTCAAACAAGCCGAGCCGGGCTCTTTCATCGACCGGAAGACCCATGACTTCGCTTCCGCCAACAAGGGCTGACCCGGTCGCCGAATAGTCATCCTTGCCCATGAGCACATGACACAGTGTCGACTTGCCGGAACCATTGGGGCCCATCAGCACATGAACCTCGCCAAATGGGACCTCTATGTCAACACCCTTGAGGATTTCGAGGTCGCCGTACTTGGCGTGAACATTGGAAACTTGCAGAGCAACTGACATCAGGACTCCTCGTCAATCATCAGATAGACGACGTCGTCCTCGACGTCGACCTTGTAAACAGGAACAGGGGTGGTGGCGGGCAAGGTCAGGGCATGACCGTCGACCAGACTAAAGGCGGCACCATGGCGCGGGCACTCGACCTCGTTGTCGAACACCTCTCCCTCGGCAAGCGAAGCTTCAGCATGGCTACATCTATCACCTATCGCATAGATCTCGTCGCCTACCCGAAACATGGCGACTCGGTGATCCTCGATCTCAATGCGCAGACCGGTTTCGTTTGGGAAGTCAGCGACCGGCGCAACTCGAACTCGAGCCACTACACCCTCCCCGCTTCCTGTGCTATCCGATACTTCGTATCGATCCAAGAGGTAACGACACCAGCAATGGCCGGCTCGGGGAACTTGGCGAGAGCTTCGTTGAAGAAGCCGTGGACCAAGAGACGATTGGACCTAGCCTCGTCCAAACCACGACTCATCAAGTAGTAGTGCTGCTCCTCATCCAAAGGACCCATCGTCGAGCCGTGGCCACACTTCACGTCGTTGGCCAGGATCTCAAGATTTGGCACCGATTTGGCTGAGGCACCGTCGGACAAGATCAGATTTCGATTTGTTTGATAGGCGTTGGTCTTTTGGGCGTCCTCGTCGATCCGGATCATCCCAGTGAAGATCGATAGCGCCTCATCTTGAACGGCACCCTTCAAGAACATGTCGCTGTCGGTGTTGACTCCTGAATGATGCATGGTGTAGCGGTAATCCATCGTCTGGGTCTCGTCACCGAAGTAGGCGCCCACGATATTGGCCGAGGAACCGTTCCCTTCTAGATCCACAGCCAGCTCGAGACGCGACAGTGCCCCACCCAACCCGGCCTCGCCCAGATGGAGATTGCCATCGCGACCCACCACGGCACGAGCATGCGAGATCGAACGAGTGGCCTTACCCCAGTGCTGAACAACAGTCACCCTGAGGTTGGCATTGTCGGCAACAAACAGTTCCAGGTGTGGCACAACCAGAGCATCCACATCGTCATCGGAGCGATAGCGGATCACGACTGATGCCTGGGAGGACTTCTCAGCAACAAGGGTGACGTGGGGGAAGGCAACCGTTCCGCTTGTTGCCGCCTGAATGTCAATGAAGAATGGCTTCTCGATGGCGGTGCCGGAGGGCACAACCAGAGCAACACCTTCGCCGCCGAAGGCATAGTGGGCTGCGGAGAACTTGTCGGCATCGGCCGCGATGCCGGTGCCGAGATATCCTTCCAGCAGTTCTGAGTTGCTGGTGAGCAGGGTCCCAAGCGGGCCAAACACTGCGCCCGAGCTTCCGAGATCGGCGTCACTCACATGGCCGTCGACGAGCAACACCGAGCCTGCCATATCAGGAAGCGCAGCTGCAATTCCGGCACCAACCTCGCGGGCCTCGCCTGGACCAGTGGCAAGCGCATAGTCATCGATCGAGAACCCGAGTTCGACATAGCGCCACACCTCTTCGATTGAGGAGGGCATATCGAGTTTTGCAAAGTATTCGAGGGCAGTCTTGCGGCGATCAGCCAGCCACGACGGGTCGGATGCCCCGGCCGCGGCTGAAGCCTGAGAATCAAGGGTCTTCAAGGTTTCTCCTGTAGTCAACCCAGTGAGATTACCTGTCTGGGAGCCGCTGCGAAACGGTACCGGGCGCCTGTGACGCCGCGGCCATGGTTCAGAAATTTCTCATAGCAACCGATAGCTAATAGCGTTATATCTTCACAACTTTGAATATTCTCCAAAAGGCCAGCAATCCCCCATGTCAAGAAACAGATTTCGCCAGCTTGTAGTCGCGCTCGTCGCGGCCAGCTTCATCCTTCCCACTGCCGCATTGGCGGCTACCGACGAGTTCCGTCTCGTCTACTTCCCGCACGAGGACATCACTTCGGCGTTCAGCAATGACTGGGGCGATGCTCGCTCCGGTGGTCGTAGCCATCTGGGCACAGACATCTTTGGCCACAAGCACAGTGCTGTTGTCGCCGTGGCAGATGGATTTGTAACCAAGATGGCCGAAAGCTCTCGGTCCGGCTTCCACGTTCGCATTGAGCATCGTGACGGCTGGGAGAGTTGGTATATGCATCTCAACAACGATTCGCTCGGTACCGACGATGGTTCCGGCGGAACCGGTGGGGCCTTCCCCGAGGACATCGAGGTTGGCATGTTTGTCGCCGCAGGAACAGTCATCGGGTTTGTCGGCGACTCCGGCAACGCTGAGGGGGCCAGCTCGCACACACACTTCGAGCTACACAGTGGCCGTGCAGTCAACCCCTACCCCTATCTGGCAGATGCCTACGACCGCTGGATTCGGGTTATGCAGTTGGCGGACGAGGTTCGCTGAGCTGCCGTGCCCGGTCGAAAACGCCCGCAAACATCTCCTTGGTCAGCCGACCGGTGAAGGTGTTCTGCTGGCTGGGGTGGAATGACAGCAATACGATGGGTCCGCCCTTCACCACGACCTCCACTCCATGACCAAACTTGGGACGAGGGCGGGGAAGATCAACCCCGGTTGTCGCGAGGTATCGCCACAGCGAGTGATAGCCGTATTGACCAAGACAGACATATACCGACTTGTTGGTCAGCAGGTCTAGCTCGGATCCAAACCAGTCGGCACAATTGTCCCGCTCCGTTGTCGTTGGTTTGTTGGCAGGCGGCGCGCAACGTACCGGCGCGGTCACCCATGCATTCGTGAGCACAAGACCGTCGTCAACGCCTGTTGACTCCGACTGGTTGGCGAAGCCCGCCTCGTGGAGCGCCCGATACAGCCATTCTCCAGACCGATCACCGGTGAACATGCGCCCGGTGCGATTGGCGCCGTGGGCGGCTGGTGCCAAGCCAATGATCACAACGCTGGCACAGGTATCGCCAAACCCAGGTACGGGTCTTCCCCAGTAATGATCATCGGCAAAGGCGGCCCTCTTGTCGCGGGCGACCTGCTCACGCCATTCGACAAGACGAGGGCAGCGACGACACTCCGTAACGGCCGCAGTCAATTCGGGGAGGGACGCATGCTCGATACCCATCACTCGGGTGGGGGAAGGTGACCGCTATCAAAGATGGTCCCGGCGCTCCACAACATCCATCCCATGTCCCGAGCCTCGGCAACGGCCTGTACACCCAGAATCTCCGAATCCTCCAAGAAGGCCCGCTGCAGCCATGGCCGGTATAGGGCGTGACCCCGCAGCTTGGGGATGCCAGCATCGAGGGCCGCTGCCACCAACTCGACGGCATGCTCGGTGGGATCATCCCAGCCCTTCCAACCCGAACCGTAGGTGTACGTGTAGATCATTGGGCTGAGCACATCGACGTATTTTGAGAACACTCCGGGAGACTGGCCGATGCCTTCGTCTGACGAGGACTCGAGAGTTATGGCAAAGATATCGGCGGCAATCGCACACCCCAGCGGGTTGATCCGACGCTGCGCCTCTTTCAAAAACGCCGTAATTGTTTCGACCCGCTTTTGTTCTGAGGCATCGCTGTAATAGTCGTCTGAGGTCAACTCGTCGAAGCTGAGCTGACTGATCGGGCCGTCAGAGGGAAACCGGATGTAGTCGAACTGGATCTCGTCAAAACCAAGCAGGCAAGCTTCTTCTGCCAGGTCTAGCGGGTAGTTCCACGAATTCTTGTCGGTCGGGTCCAGCCAGGCCAGGTTCTTGTTGTTGACCCAAGGTTTACCCGTAGTCGTATCGATCGCCGCTATTGATGGATCGTACCGAGCCAACTGGTTGCTCTGGAAGGTCACGATTCGTGTGATCTTGTACAACCCGTGAGCATCCATGTCGGCGATTACCTGGGCTGCGTCATAGCGAGGCCGGACTGCCTCAATGTCATAGGCGAGGGCCACGTCGGTCTCGTGGTAGACGTGGCCACCCTCATCCTGTGTGTCGACAACGAAGGCATTGATCCCCGTGTCGTCGGCCAATTTGAGCAGCTCGGCCCACTTCTCGACATTCCCTGCGCCGGAACCGTCACCAGCCACCCGCAACGCGCGAATCATACGCGCCTCCAGCTCCACCACAACTGGCTCTGCTGAGCCATCCCACGCCTGGGTCGCTGGCTCCCAGGCCGGGCGTTCCACTGCGATCTCGCCAGGAACCGCACGGAACAATGCAAACTCGCCACCGTCGTCAGTGGTGGCTTCCATATCGCCAAGTCGGACTGTGGCACCAGGAAGTGGTTGGCCGTCACCCGATGTGACCGAACCGCTGAGGACCACGGGTTCAAGGCGGATCTCGATGGGCCCCTCTAGGGGCATGGCCTCGACCGCGATAGTGGCAGGGTGAAACCCGCTGGCAGTCACAGTTACCTCAACGGGCTTCTCATCCCAGATGAGCTCGGTAGCACCCGTCTCGTCTGTCGTGGCATCCGCCTCGGCCATGGCGAGGTTTGCAACAACCGGTGTCAGGTCGTCGGCACCCAGGACCACAAACGACAGCATCAAAGGTGGGGGTTCGGGGAGGCGCATCGATTCGCCTGCCAGCAACACAGATGGTCCGGCGCACGCCGAAATAAGCAGGGCGCTGACGGCGGCGAAGGTGGTTAATCGTCTCATGGTTGGTAGGAAACCTTGATGAGGCCGGATCTTCCGGCACACTGCAGATGGCTGTCGGTGAGTCGGTCGCAGGGTAGTAGAAGGCGGCATCCTGGTAACCCGACGGCCCAAAAAGAACCAATAGCACAGGACTTCTAGATTCGTTGAAGGTTCTGCCAGGTCGTGTTAGCTTGGACAAACGGACTAGTCATGAGGGGGGCCCATGGCACAGAATGCGCACAGGGCGATACCGGCCGACGGTGTCGGTTTGTATCTCGACAAAGTATCTGGTCACGATCTGCTGACCGCTGAGGACGAAGTTCGACTGGCTCGAGTCATCGAGGCCGGTAGGACAGCGGCGGTCCGGCTTGAGACCGAGCAACTCCCGTCACGGGAGCGCTTCGAGATGCGTCGGGCCGTGCATCAGGGTGAAGAAGCAAGAGCCGAATTCATCCGCTCCAATCTTCGCCTCGTCATCTCGATTGCAAAGAAGTACACCGGACGTGGCCTAGACCTTCTTGACCTGGTGCAAGAAGGCAATCTCGGTTTGATTCGTGCGGTCGAGAAGTTCGACTGGCGCAAGGGTTTCAAGTTCTCGACGTATGCCACCTGGTGGATCCGTCAAGCCATCACCCGCGGCCTCGGCAACACGGCACGAACGATAAGGCTCCCCGTCCATCTGGTCGATGTGGTCCGCGTAGTGCAGGAGACGGGGACCGCGCTGCACGAGAAACTGGGGCGCCGGCCAACTGCAGAGGACATCGCAGAAGCCAGTGGCCTTGATGTCGACCAAGTCGCCATCGCTATGGAGTGCCCAGATGACTGTGTCTCGCTCGACCACCCAGTCGGTGATGCGGGCGACGCCAGCCTCGGCGATTTTGTGGAAGATCTGCAGGCCGACGATCCATTCGTCGTGGCAGCCGACATCGCAAGACGTGACGAACTGGAACTGGCCCTTGGCTTGCTGGAACCAGACGAGCGGGAAGTCGTCGTGCTGCGCTACGGACTCACCGGTGGGGGGCCTCGCACGCTGTCAGACGTCGGCCGCCAGCTCAACGTGACCCGAGAGCGGATTCGCCAGATCGAGCGCAAAGCGCTTACCAAGCTCCGCCACCCGTCGTTCGCATACGACCTGGAGAGCCTGCTGTAGCGGCATATACTCGCTTTATTATGTCTGCCTAGTCGAACACCCCGAGGAAAGCCTAAAACAGCTTGAGCATTGGCGAGTCGACGCCACGCAGTTCGTCGTAGTCGACTTCAACACAGTCGATGCCACGGTCCTCCGCCAGGGTCTTCGCCTGTGGCTTGATCAGTTGGGCGACAAACAGGCCACGGACCGGGGCGAGCCGCTCGTCCCGATTGAGAAATTCGAGGTATCGGGTTAGTTGCTCAACGCCGTCGATCTCGCCGCGTCGTTTGATCTCGACGGCCACCACTTGGTCGGCGAGGTCACGACACAACAGGTCGACGGGGCCGATCGGCGTCGGATACTCGCGCCGGATCATCTCGAGCCCTTCTTCCATGGCCCCCGGCGTCTCAGCAAGGAGACGCTGCAATTCCAGCTCGACACCATCCTTTTGCAGACCGGGGTCTTCTCCCATCTCGTGGGAGGTCTCGAAGTGAATGGCGCCAAAGGTGATCGTCAGCTTCTCCCCCTTCGGGTTGGTGACGATCCATTGTCCATCCTCTTCAACAAGATAATTTGGAGCATTCATCCAGTTCAGTGGCTTGTAGGCCCCACCATCGGCATGGATGGCCACGCAGCCATCGGCCTTGATCATCACCAGACGGGTGGCCATGGGCAGATGGGCGTTGAGTCTTCCGTCGTAGTCGACGGTGCATTCTGCAACAACAATCCTCATGAGATGCAGCGTACCCGAGCGATCGCTATCCGACCGAGCCTTCCATTTGCAGTTCGATAAGGCGATTCAGTTCGACCGCGTACTCCATGGGAAGCTCACGAACGATCGGCTCAATGAAGCCGGCAACAATCATCGCCGTCGCTTCTTGCTCTGACAGCCCGCGGCTCATCAGATAGAACAGCTGCTCCTCACCGACCTTGGAAACGGTCGCCTCGTGGCCCATGTCAACGTTCGACTCCTCGATCTCCATATACGGATAGGTGTCGGATCGCGAGTCCTCATCGAGAATCAAGGCATCACAGCGAACAAACGACTTGGCGTTTTCGGCACCGTCCTCCACGCGAACTAGGCCGCGATACGCCGAACGTCCTCCACCCTTGGAGATCGACTTCGACGTGATCAGAGACGAGGTGTTGGGTGCGGCGTGCACCATCTTGGCGCCGGCATCGAGGTGCTGACCGTTAGCCGCAAAGGCGATCGAAAGAACCTCTCCGTGGGCACCCTCTTCGAGTAGCCACACCGCCGGGTATTTCATCGTCAGCCCGCTGCCCAGGTTGCCATCAACCCATTCCATGGTGGCGTTCTTGTAGGCGACAGCACGCTTGGTGACCAGGTTGACTACGTTGTTCGACCAGTTCTGGATGGTGGTATAGCGACATCTGCCACCCTCTTTGACCACGATCTCGACAACGGCGGCGTGTAGCGAATCACTCGAATACACCGGAGCCGAACAACCCTCGACGTAGTGACAGAACGCGCCCTCGTCGACGATGATCAACGTGCGCTCAAACTGTCCCATGTTCTCCGCGTTGATCCGGAAATAGGCCTGCAGCGGCTGTTCGAGGTGAACTCCAGGCGGAACATAGATAAAGCTGCCACCAGACCAGACCGCCGAGTTCAGTGCTGCGAACTTGTTGTCATTTGGCGGGATGATCGTCCCGAAGTACTCCTGGACGATCTCGGGATACTCACGCACCGCGGTGTCCATGTCGCAGAAGATGACGCCTAGCTCTTCGAGATCTTCACGGTTGCGGTGATAGACAACTTCGCTCTCGTATTGGGCGGTCACACCGGCGAGGTACTTTCGCTCCGCCTCAGGAATGCCAAGCTTCTCGTACGTATCCTTGATGGAATCGGGAACCATGTCCCAATCCTTGGCCTGACCCTCTGTCGGCTTGATGTAGTAGAAGATGTTGTCGAAGTCGATCGCTTGCAGCTTCTCGCCACCGCCCCAGGTGGGCATCGGCTTGCGTAGGAATCGCTTGTACGACTTGAGACGAAAATCGAGCATCCACTCGGGTTCCTTCTTCATCGCGGACATCTGGCGGATTATGTCCTCGTCGAGCCCCCGCTCCGGCTTGAAGACATAGTCTTCTTCGTCGGCCCAACCGAGCTGATAGCCGCCGAGATCAATGTCAACCGTTGTCATATTGGGGTCCCTTCAAGAGCTTGGAGAGGCAATTACCACTATAGCGATAGGAGATTGTCTAGCGGACGAGTGTCACCGAGCGGGATTGTGCCGGAAAAGCATGTCTACCACCAATTCCGGGTCGAAACACCCTGCCGAAAGAGGCATTCTGTGGTGGGAGAGTGGCCTCGGATGATCCCGCCGGGACGGTGGTATGGGAGTGGGGGAAGACCGGGTACCGCCCCGGCGGATCATCCTTGGTAACCCCTATAACGTCGCGGTCCCAAGAAAAGATCCCGAGATTGTCGGACCGGCGACCTTGCCAGGGTGATGCCTTATGCTGAACCGATGCCGGTAATCGTTGTTGGAGCCGACACAACATGGGGGGCGGCAGTTGTCCCCGCTCTACAACCCGCTTCGGGCGAAGTGCGGGTATTCGTGTCCGATACCGCAGTCGGCGACCGCTACCGCTCCTCCGCCAAAGTCGCCATCGGAGACCTATCCGACGGCAGCCACGTGGGCGGGGCAGCCATCGGAGCATTCTGCGCCGTCGTCATGGCCACCGCCGCCCATGACGACCGTGAGCGCGGTTTCGCTGCCACCGCGGCGGCCGTATTCGCCCAATGGGCCGACGGGTTGAAGGATGCAGCGATCAGCCGCATCATCGTCGTTGGGTCTCTGGACGAGATCCCGAATCCTGACCCGCTTTGCGATATTGGTGCGGAATATCATTATGTGGATACATCGGACGGAGACCATGACGCCGTCGCATTGGCGGTCGCCCGATTGGAAGCGGCGGGGCCTCGAACCGCCGCGACACCGTAGATCGCTCCACTAGGCAGCGGTGGGTCGTAGCGCGAGAGCGTCGTTGCTACCATCACCGGCCATGTTTAGGGCCGTCGTTCTCATCCTCATATCCGTCACGCTAGGCATAGCAGCGCTTCTTCTGTGGAAAGCCGCCCTAGATTCGATTGGCGGCTTCGGCTTGGGTGAGTCAGGTGCATCCGGCCAGCTCGTCAAGCTACTTGGGAAGTGGCAGTTCTGGGCAGGCATCGTTCCGCTGGTAGGCGTAACCCTCATCAGCCTCGATCTTTGGAGCAATGAAGAGCTGTCCCGAGTCGTACCAATGTATAGCCTCAGCTACGTGGCCATCGCGGTCATCGGCAAGTTTTTCCTCGGCGAAGAAGTCACCGCGATGCGGTGGACTGGCGTCGGCATCGTGGTGGTTGGAGTATCAGTGCTCGTCAGGAGCTGACCACGATCATCTGGATCGCTCAGCCTTCAGCGCCTCGAGTTCCGCACGAAGTTCCGCAACCTGGTCAGTCAAAGCAGCAATTGCCTTGTCTCCGCCACGCCTGAGCCGATTGTTACTGAAGACCGCACCGTCCGGCAGATCTCGCTCTACAAAGCTGAGCGGCGAAATGATCACCTCATCGCCAATCGTGACTCCCGGTCCGATGACGCTTGGACCAGCGATGAACGTGTTCTTCCCGATCTTGGTGGACTGATACTTGATGAGCTCCTTGTCGCGACCAGTCTGCCCCGCAAGAGCCTGTAAGTGTGTCGAGTGGCTCCAGACCATCACCGACAGACCTATCTGAGTGTTATCGCCGACCTCAAGCCCTCCCTGAGCGTCCAGAATCGCACCCTCGCCTATCCAAACATTGGTTCCACAGGTCAGCCGTTCGGGATTGAGAATCTTTGCGTTCTCCCTCATTCGGCAACCCTCAGGTAGCCCCAGGAAGCGAGCCCGCTCGCGGTCGTTCATCAGGGACGTTGACCGATACAGGAGGATCTGGCTCCGGATGTGCTCTAGGTCTTCGCTCTCTTGCTCAGGAAAGTAGTCCGGGTCGCTGTTCATAGTCATCGATGGTATCAGCCGCCTCATTGGCGCGCTGCCATTGCTCAAACCGTCATCGACGGCTTCCTAGGCAACGCCACGAATCTGGATGACAACCCGCTCGATGTCAGCCTCAGTCATGCCGTGATACAAAGGCAGAATGATGGAGCTATCCGCGAGTCGCTCAGTTACCGGTAATTCGGCTTTGGGGTAGTCGAGATACGCCGTCTCGCGGTGAGCAGCCATGACGCCGCGGCGGGTCGAAATCCCTGCAGCGTGAAGGTGCTCGATAAGCTCGTTGCGTCCGAGAGAGAACTCCGACGAGAGCACAACGCTGTACGACTGGAAGTTGGTGCGCCCAAACGGAGGGTCCGTCGGAACACGGACTCCGCGGACATCGGCGAGCATCTCCGCATAGAGGTCCCCGAGGAGACGCCGCCGCTCAATCATCTCGTCCAATTTGCGCAGCTGGACTATCCCAACCGCGGCCTGGATGTCGGTCATTCGGAAATTGAACCCCAGCTCCGGGTACTCCTCGAAGTCTGAAGCCTTGCGATCGTGGCGGTCGAACGCAGACACACTCATGGCGTGGGCCCGCAGGGTGCGCAACCTTGCGGCCAACTCTTCGTCAGCGGTAACAACCATGCCACCCTCACCGGTGGTGAGTATCTTGCGCGGGTGGAATGAGAAGACGACCGGATCGGGTCCTGCACCAATCATGTCTTGTCTGTGAACAGAACCAACCGCACACGCCGCATCCTCAATGATTTGGATACCACGCTCCCGGCACAGCTTGCGTAATTCGTCGAGGTCTGCCGGCATACCAACCTGGTGCACCACAATTACCGCCGCGGTTCTGTCCGTTGCCGCGGCCCGAATCGTATCGGCGGTCAAGTTCTGGGTGACTTCATCAACATCTGCAAACACGGGCGTGGCACCAACGTATCGGGGAGCATTGGCTGTTGCGATGAAAGACAGCGACGGCACAACAACCTCGTCGCCAGGTCCGATGCCCATTGCGTGGAGCACCAGATGAAGCCCTGTGGTACACGACGACACCGCAACGGCGCTGGTGTTCCCAACGTACTCGGCGAAACGCTCCTCGAACTCAGCGACCCTTGGTCCTTGTGCAACCCAGCCTGACCTCACAACGTCGGCCGCGGCCAATGCCTCTTCCTCGCCAAGCCACGGCACCATCACAGGAATCATTTCCACGACTCGGCCTGCTCTTCCTCCAGAAGGGTGGCTGCATCGCCAAGAGTCATGAAGTAGTCGATGGTCCGCCCCATGCCTTCTTCGAAACCAACCCGAGGTTCGTAAGAACTGTGCTCACGGATCCGGGTAACGTCGGCCAACAGCCGGGGCAGGTCGCCAGGGCGGTCCTCGGCATGGCGAATCGGCGAATTAGCCCCGGTCCGCTCAAGCACCACCCGCGCCAACTCGTTGACTGTCACTTCCTGGCCATATCCGATGTTGAAGACTCCGCCACTGAGGGAGTCATTCATTGCCAGATCACATAGCCAGTCCGCGGTGTCCTCGACGTACATGAAGTCGCGGGTCTGGAAGCCGTCACCGTGGACGATCAGCGGTTCGCCGGCAAGGGCCCTCAAGATGAACTTGGGGATCACCTCGCCCGAGTCGCCCTCGAAATGCGAGCGGGGACCGTAGTTATTGAATGGCCGGATCACGCATGTATCCATCTCGTAGGTTCGGTAGTAGGCCAGGGTGAGCAACTCGCCAGCCAATTTCCCTGCCCCGTATACGGTGGTGGGGGCGGGAACCATGTCCTCAGAGAAGGTGCCGGTGGTATCTGCGGTGCCGTAGATCTCTGAAGAAGAGACATAGACAAACCGCCCTTGCTTGCCGTGTCGCATCGCCTCGAGAAGTTCGAGAGTCCCATCGGCGTTGACCCGAAAGTTCTCTTTGGGATCCCGGATCGACGCCCTCACGTTCCTCACCGCTAGATGGAGCACCAGGTCGGCGCTGGCCGTGTGAGCCGCTATCTCGGGATCACAGCAGTCACCCTCGACGAACTCGATCGCCTCAGCACAACTGGCGAGGTTGGCATGAGAACCCGTGGACAAATCATCGATCACCTTCACATCGGCGCCGCGGGCAACAAGAGACTCGACCAAGTGCCCTCCGATAAACCCGGCACCGCCGGTCACTACAACAGACTTCTCAGCCAGGCTCATGCAAGCACCTTGCCCAACGCGTTGGCGACAGCCGACTGTTGGCCGGCGGTCAACTCGGGGAACATGGGCAGAGACAGACATTCACGAGCGACCCGTTCAGATACCGGGAAGTCGCCTTTGCTATGCCCGAGATGGGCATATGCCTTCTGCAAATGCACCGGGATCGGATAGTGGAGACCAGTGCTGACCCCCATCGCCCCTAGCTCCTTCTGCAGCCGATCACGCTCAGGGTGGAGCACCACGTAGAGGTGCCACACATGACGGTTGTGGTCGAGTTCAACAGGAAGTTGGACGTCCATGCCGGCTAGCAAGTCGGCGTAGGCGGAAGCATGGGAGCGGCGACCCTCCAGCCACGACTCGAGATGGCCAAGTTTGACACCGAGAGCGGCACCCTGCATCGCATCCATGCGATAGTTGAAGCCAAGCTCGTCATGGTGATAGCGCTCGCCTTGGGCATGGTCGCGCAGCGCACCCATTCGGTCGGCGATCGCGGGATCGTTGGTGACGATGGCACCGCCTTCACCCATCGCACCAAGATTCTTGCCGGGATAGAAGCTGAAACAACCCGCCAAGCCCTGCCCGCCGACACGACGGCCTCGATGCTCAGCACCGTGCGCCTGTGCCGCATCCTCAATGACTGGTATTCCGTGGCGAGCGCCAATCTCCAACAGCGCATCGAGATCTGCTGCTTGGCCATACAGATGTACAGGGAGAATCGCCTTGGTCTTCGCCGTGATTCGCGCTTCGACAAGTGCCGGATCCATTGTGTAGGTAACGGGATCGACGTCGACAAAGACCGGAGTTGCACCGACGTAGGTGATAGCCCAGGTGGTCGCAACAAAGGTCATCGGGACGGTGATCACCTCGTCACCCTGTCCAACCCCAGCAGCTATCAATGCGAGATGTAGCGCGGAGGTTCCTGAGTTAACCGCGACGCAGAACTCAGCATCCATATAACTGGCGAAGTCGCGTTCGAACGCCGCCACCTGCGGCCCGAGGGCGTACCAGGTGCTGTCGGCGACATCAGTGATTGCATCCAGCAGTTCGCCACGAATACTCTTGTACTGAGCCTGCAGGTCCAGGAACGGAATCTGGACCACATCGTCTTTACTTGCCACTATCTAGCCCTCTCTTGGTCTACAGATTATCGGGTGCCGGTCCAACAACTTGGGCAGGCACACCGACCGCCATCATTCCTGGCGGCACGTCACGGGTGACGACTGCACCGGCACCAACCAGAGCGCCCGAACCGATAGTGACACCCCCCATGATGGTCGCCCCCGAACCGATAGACGCGCCACTTGCTACCAACGTCTCAACTAACTCCCAGTCGTCGTCCCCCTGGACACCACCATCCGCAGTAGTCGCCCGGGGCACCCGATCGTTGATAAAGGTGACTCCATGACCTACAAAACAACCGTCCTCGATGGTCACACCTTCACAGACAAATGTATGACTACTGATCTTGCTGCGAGCACCGATCGATGCTCCAGCTTGGATCTCGACAAAGGCCCCAATCGTTGCACGGTCCCCTATCCGACAGCCGTACATGTTCACAAACGAGGAGATGCGAACACCCTCGCCCATCACAACGTCGGGGGCAATCACCTGATACTGGCCGCTAAAGGCTCGGCGCCCCTTCGTATCAGTCAACTACGCCCACCTAATGGCTGCATCGAGCCCATCGAATCGAGGCTTCTTTGCACCGAGGTGAGCGCCTCCAGCACGCGTAGCCCGGCCTGACCATCAGTGAGCGGTGGACGTTGTTCCCGAATCGAATCTGCAAACTCCTCGACAACGGCACGTAGCGCTTCTGTTTCCGGCACCGCGGGAGCGACCATGTCACCACTTCGATATGACACCAGCATGGCGCGCCGGGCCTCATCGTCGATCTCTTCCAGGTCAACACCACTGTCGTAAACATGAATCCGCTGACCAGGGCGAAGGTCGTCCCAAACCAGCATCCGCTTGGAGCCACCGATGATCGTGGTGCGAATCTTGGTCGGGCTCAGCCAGTTGAGGTGAGCATGAGCAATGCCCCCGTTGCTAAGCGGCAGAGTCATATATCCCACACAGGCTTGTCCGACATTCATCGGGTCGGCGGCGTGAGCAGCAATTGCGGTTGGGTGGATGCCATCTGGGAGTACGTAGTCGAGAATCGAAAGGTCATGGGGCCCGAGGTCCCAGAACACATCAACATCCCTTTGAATGAGACCGAGGTTCACCCGTACCGAGTCGAAGTAGAGCACGTCACCAAAGTCATCGCTGTGGACAATCTCTTTGATCTTGCGAACGGAGGACGTGTAGCAGAAGGTGTGATCACACATCAATGTCAGCGCCGAATCGGCCGCCGCCCGCACCATCGCTTGGCCATCCTCCAACTTCTCTGCGAGTGGTTTCTCCACCAGAACATGCCGACCAGCTTCGAAGCAGCGCAGCGCAATGGCAGCGTGAGTCGACGGCGGAGTGGCGATGGCAACTGCTTCGACGCCGGGATCACACAGAACATCTTCCAGATCATCCGTAACGCGGACCGCAGACTGGGCACCGACGACCTTCTGGGCCCGGTCAACCGAGATGTCACATGCCCAGCGCAGGTCGGTCTTCTCGGAGGCTGCGAAGTTCCGAATCAGGTTCGGTCCCCAGTAGCCGACCCCCACCACTGCGATGCCTACGGGGTTCATCACGGACTCCTTTTTGGTACAAGTGAATGACGCCAGCCGCAGACTCAAAACCACAGCAAAAGGCAGACCGGATTAGTGTAGCGCTCACTGCCCCACCCCCCCCAGGGTGTGGAAAGCTGAGTGTATAGAAAGCCGCCCAAAAAATGAGTTCGCCGACCCTTTCCATCGTTCTCCCGGCCTTCAACGAAGAAGGAGTCATTGCAGGGACGCTGCAACGTCTGCGTGAGGTAGTCAACGCCGATGACAACCTGCGCGGGTCCGTCGAGGTGATCATCGTCAGCGACGGATCTGCCGATGCCACATACGAAGAAGCGCTCGCAGAGCTTGATGAAACTCTCCCAGGAGAGGTGGTCGAGCTCGCAACCAACGTCGGCTCTCACACCGCCATCCGCAGCGGGCTGCGTCGCTGTCATGGAAAGCATGTCGCAATCCTGGCGGCTGACGGCCAGGACCCTCCAGAGCTACTCGGCCAAATGCTGGCCGCCTTCAAGCCGGGCATCGACGTGGTGTGGGGCGAAAGGGAAGGCCGCAAAAACGATCCTGTGCTCTCCCGTTTCCTGTCGCGGACCTACTACGCATTCTTCAGGCGAATGACCGGACTGGACTACCCGCCCGACGGCTACGACTTTGTGATGTTCAGCGATAGCGTCCTGCACGCCTTGATGTCCTATCAGGAACGCAATGCCTCGATCTTCTTGCTGTTGTTCAACCTTGGATTTGGCCAAACAGCCATCGGCTACACCCGTGGATCACGAACCGGCGGCGCGTCTGGATGGACACTGCGCAAACGGGCGAAACTGGCCGTCGACATGTTGACCGCCTTCACCGCTGCTCCCATACGCTTGGTCTCGTCGGTAGGCGTGCTGGTCGGCATGTTTGGGCTTCTGTTTGGTGGGGTCACGGTGGTCCGTGGCCTGCTCGGGCACATACCGAACGAAGGTTGGGCCTCTTTGATGGTGGTGACCTCGCTCATGGGAGGCATGATCCTCATCGCACTTGGGTTCATCGGCGAGTATCTGTGGCGCACCCTTGATGAGGTCAGAGGGAGACCGCTCTTCCTGGAGGCACGATCGTCGCAGCAACCCCCTCCCGACACGACACAAAACTGAAACGGTCAACAGGTTTCGTGTCCGGTCAAAAGATCTCTGCGCACCAAGGAGCCGGCACGGTGCGGAACATCGCGCTGAGTCGCTCGATCGACTCGTTGTCGCCATGGATACGTCCCGCTCGCGCAAACGAAACAGCGTCGCGGCCCCCCATGTAGAGGGCACCAAGGGTGTCGACGCTCATCGCAACATCGGCTGTCGCGGCCACCCGCTCACATGTCGCATCCCCGTCAGCAACAGCAAGCCGGTAGGTGCCGCTATTCCATTCGCAAAAGGAGTCCGCCACCTCGATAACTACCGAACCAGGTCCCGAATACTTTCGCTGTATCAGCGCGGCACCGACATCTATCAATCGAACCCACAGAGCGTCAGAGTATTCGGTAGTAGCGACGGCGCGCCCGTCGTTGAGAATCAACGGCAACGGATCCTCAACGGGGTTGTTCCAATGCTTCACAATGGGAAACAGGTCGATGCTTGATGCGTAGTACCACAGCGCTCGGTAGGCGGCATCGCTTGTCGGGATCAGCTCGCGGATGCGGACCTCGCCTTCGGACAACAAATCCCAGCTGCTCTTTTGCCGATAGGTCATGTACCCAATTGGCTCACCATCACGTTCGGCGACTGCATGCCTGAGGGCACTGGCGCCGTCCCGGCCCTTCTCTGGGTCGTAGAACAGCCGGTACTTCCACCAATTCGGTGACCGCTGGTACATACCTGCTCGGGACCCTTGCATCTGGTCGTACAGCGGCGGCAGTGTTGCCGCAGCCTCTTCGCCGCTGACCAGCCGCACAGTCACGCCTGGCTCTGCTCCTCCCCGACCGGCAAGCCGGGCGTCAAACTTCACGCCGTGCATCAGCGTGGCCTGTCCATAGCCAAATCGGCCGTAGATAGGTGTCTCCGACGCCCATAACCCACTCAACGGTTCACCACGGTCACGGGCTTGATCGACATGGGACCGCATCATCGCCGTCAACACCCCCCGCCTGGTGTGAGTTGGCCGGACGGTGATGATCGTCAAGCCCGACATTGGCACCTGAGTCCCGCCGGGGACGGTCACGGTGAATTCGAAGTCGCCGCCGGTCCCAACGATCTCTTCTCCGTCGAAGACGGGAAAGCACCTATCACGATCGAATACCGCGTTGAAGCGAGCCGCGGCCGCCTCGTCTTCCAGGTCAGCGTCGTGGCCAAACCCTGCGGAAACCGCCTGGCGAAACGCGGGTACTTGCTCTTGCGACAATGGGCGTATCTCGAAACTCATGATGCGCACGCTATCAGCTGAATCAGCCTGCCGAGTCTCGTGCCGTCACCGGGCGATCCAGCCGCTGCCTAGTCTGCCCAAATCGACTTGAGAAGGGACCGACCTGTGCACCCAGTGCGAATCGCCGTGCAACTCCATCCGCAACACGCTCAGTACTCAGATCTGCGCCGCGCAGTTACCGAAGCCGAAGAATTGGGCATCGACATCGTGTACAACTGGGACCACTTCTACCCGCTGTACGGCGAACCCGATGGTGAACACTTCGAGTGCTGGACGATGCTCGGCGCCTGGGCAGAGCAAACGAGCAAAGTCGAATTCGGTTCCCTGGTCACCTGCAACTCGTATCGCAATCCCCAGCTACTTGCCGATATGGCCAGGACTGTGGACAACATGTCTGACGGAAGACTGATATTCGGTATCGGCTCGGGATGGTTCGAGCGTGACTACGACGAATACGGCTACGAGTTCGGAACCGCTCCAAGCAGGCTCCGCGATCTGGACCGTGACCTCCCGCTCATCAGAGAGCGTTGGGGCAAACTCAACCCAGCACCGACCCGCCACATCCCGATACTGATCGGGGGCGGTGGAGAGAAGGTCACCCTCCGCATCACCGCCGAACACGCCGACATTTGGCACTTCTTCGGTACCCCCGAGCAGATGGGCCGCAAGAGCGGGATTCTCGATGAGTGGTGCGCCAAGATCGGCCGTGATCCATCCGAGATCGAACGTTCGACAGGTGTTGACTACGACAAGATCGAAGGGGATCCGCTCCAGATGGCCGACCAGTACTACGAACTCGGTTTCACCCAGTTCACCTTCGGCCTCAATGGGCCGGATTATGACATGAGTCCGGTCAAGGCGTGGCTCGCCTGGCGAGACGGTAAGAACGCCTAGACGTCACTGCTGTGACTGCTGTTGTTCCTGCTGACGTCGCCCCTCGCCACAGCAACGAGGGAGACGCCGGTCGCCAGCATGAGCAGACCGACAACTGCGAACCGAAGAAGATCTGAGCCGGTGTACGGCAACTCGCCAACCGGCACAGTTGCCGAGTCCGTGTTGTCACTCAGATCGAGTTCTGGGACCGGACCATCGACAACAACCGAAGCGACGTTGGTGGTCGTAGTAGACAACGGTGCCATCAACGGCACCAGTCACCGAGATGATCGTGTGCACCGTTTCGTGCGTCGACGAATACAACACACGCGAGCCGTCTCGGATGTCCTCTTCGGGGAGAGGGATGATGTAGGTCTCCATCGGAGGCGTCCCGCCTCCGCGGCAGCTAACTACGCCCTGGGAACATCGAAGGGAAGAGTCGAAACAACAAGAGCGAACGCCGCAAGCAACGCGCCTCGCCGGGTAGTCCGCCGTTTTTGGATGTGCATCGTGGTCTCAGTCTCTTGGGAGGAGATTCACGACGAAACAGTCGGCCGGGAGTTGGCAATGTTTAGGCTTAAGGTCAGCACAGCGAACGCGCCAGCGATCGCCCTCCCCACCAGTGAGAGCGACCGCTTCTTGGCCCGCCACGCCCCGTTTCCGGGGAGTTCTTGTGTCCAGTCCGTTACCTATCGGCAACTGGCGCCAAGAAGTTAAAAGTGGGCGGTGATCAATCCCCAGCCACGAAAAATGACCAGACACCGTTGTCCCAGATACCGACCCGGTTGCATCGGTGACGGACGGAGAGCAGTCGATGCCTACGGCGGGTCCGTGCCACCGGGGTGGGTGCGCAGGAACCGTCGCTTCTGCGGCGGGGATGTCGGTTCGAGGCGGAGGCCCATGCGGTGGGCGACGACGTGGTGGTGGAACCAGCAGAGTGTGGTGAGGTTGTCGGGATCGTGATCTCGGCTCTGTGCCCAGGGGCGCACATGGTGGGGTTGGAGCCGATACCGGCTGTGACACCCGTCGATGGTGCAGCCACCATCACGCCATCCGACGAAACGGCGAACCGCCGGTGGAATCGCTCTGGGTCATGTTCGATGTTGCTACGGGTTTTCCGTTTGCGAGACCGACAACCTGGACTTGCGCACCGCATAGGATCCGTTCCAACACGTTGGGCCCGACTCTTGGTCCGAACTCGATCTCCGCTCCGGCTTCACCATGGGTCTTGGCGGCGAGATCGCCGTCAACCAGCACCGTCGCCAGCGGTTCGCTGCGATTAGATGATTCGCCAATGGGACCGGGCAGCTCGAGAGAATCCTGTGAGATCGAGACGAGGGCATCGGCCAGACGTTGTGGTTTGGCGATGCGAGGGCCGGGCAGGTCGGCGAACATGCCGGCCCGCTCTTCCATCGCCTTGGTGAAGATACGATATTCGTAGCCCGGCATCTCCCCATGGAATCGACCGCGGGCACCGTCGAGGCTGTCCTGCAAGAACAAGTGCCGGTCGACAAATACATCTTGCTCGCTCTTCCGTGTCATCCTCTTGTGGCGATGCCGAAGTCGGGTGACACCGGCCAGGTCGAATCCGAAGGAGTCAGCAACTGCGTCCTCGCCGGCGCCGGAAGCGACCAGCCGTGTCGTCGCTACCAGTCGCTCGAAGGAGACAGCTTGGCGCTCGACCAGGTCGGCAACACCGGGCTGCTCCGGAACCATCCGAGCTGCGTCAACCAAGCCACGAGCAGTCTGTGAGGTTACGTCGATACGGCCCCGTATCCACTCCTGCAAAGACCGGGCACCATCGACTCAGTGCACCTGCATCACATCGAGCGATCGCAACATCTCGGCTTGCTGACGCAAGACCGAAATTGCGTGCTCCCGAGCCAGCAAGCCCTGCTCCAGCTCATCGATCGAAACCGTGAAATCCATATCGAACATACCCACAACGTACATGCCGGGTATGACAAAAATGGCCAGGAGTCATTGGATATTTGGCCGCTCCCGATGGTCGGATATGCGTGCTGTGGTCGTCCCGCTGCAATGCTGGTCCGTATCCAATGTTCGCGCCATGGCGTGGCACCTAGCCTCAGTTTCCGAGAATCCCTTGAACGCGTCGGACGATCGGCCAAGCGCCGTCGGTTGTGTTGGAGATGATCGTGCAGGTGCGTCCGGTGGTGGGATCGTGAGTGCTGGAGAACGACACTCCGGCGTCGCCTCCAATGAGCATCACTTTCGGGCCGGTCTCGGCGAGCCAAAAGCCGAGTCCGCACCTTGCGCTCTGTCCGGGAGCGTCACTGTGTGGCCGGGTCATCTCTGAGACCCATCGCTCCGTGACGATCTGGCCGTCGAAGAGTGCGTTCCAGAACGTGTGCATGTCGGTCGCCGTCGTGTAGATCCCGCCGTCGCCGTTCCCACGGACGGGCAGGTGCAGAACGTGGGTCCGCAGGCCGTCGAGGTGTAGATATCCCAAGGCCATGCGGCCCGACGGCTCGTCTGAACGCAAGAATCCGGTGTCTAGCAACCTGGCCGGTTCCAACACCCGCTCGGTGACCAGATCGTGATACCCGATGCCACTGGACCGCTCTGCGATCAGAGCGAGCACGATGTAGCCTCCGTTGCAGTAGGAGAACCGCTCGCCGGCAGCGAACTTGGTCGCATAGCCATCCACCTCGGCAAGGAACGGTTCTGTGGTGGCGAGATCCTGGACGGGGGAAACCAGCACATAGTCGTACGGGTCCAGATCCTCGTTCTCCTCATCGATGTAGTCACCGATGCCAGACCTGTGTGCCAGAAGATGCCCGACGGTCACGTCATCGGCGATATTTGCGAGATCAGGGCCAAGCACAGAACGAGCCGTGGTGTCTAGCGAGAGTGTTCCATCTGCGATCAAGCTCACGATGGCGAGTGCCGTGAAGCCCTTGCCACCGCTGGCAATGGCGAACTGTGTGTCGACTGAATTAGGCAACCCAAACCCGCGGTGCGCCAACCCGAAGGCCTCAAATACCTGCGTGTCGGCGCGATCGTCGAATCTGACCACTCCCGAGAAGCCAGTCTCATGAGCGGCACTTCGGATGGACTCTGCGAGATCAACCACGAAGAGATCGTAGGCCGACGAACCGGGGAAGTGCGAGCACGGTCACCATCAGTGCAGCCACGCAGGACGGCACCTCGGCGCTCGGCTCTTGGGCACCGCCTGATAGGCACACCGCCACACCGCCGCAGCTAGCTAGTCGTCGTCTCCGCCGTGGGGTTCTTCTTCGATGTCGACTTTGAGCTCGCCGCTTTCGAATTTAGCTTCGAGCTTTGACTTGTGGTCGTTGCTCTCGAACTTGATCTCGACCTCTACCGGCCCGGTGTGCTCATAGTCGGCCGAGAAACCCGGTCGGGGCGCTGCCGATACGAGATGCACCTCGCCGCCTCCGAATGACAAGATGACGGTCCCGCCGATCATGTCGTAGGTCTCGTTTGTCAACGCCAGTGTCGTTGTGGTCTGCGGCGGGGCGGTTGTGGTCGTCGTGCTTGCCGGCGGTGCAGTCGTCGTCGTCACCGTTGACTCAACAATGGTCGTCGCGGTCGGCGGTGCGGTCGTGGTGGTGGTCGTCGATGTTGCGGTCGGAGACGTCGCCGTCGCAATCGGGTCTATCGAGCTCGACGTCGTGGCAACCTCACCCGGTGCGACAGTCGTCGTGGTAGTCGTTGGCGGCCCAATAGCGACCGGTGTCTCAACGACACGGTCACGGATGCCTGCCACGGCGGTAGATGCGATCAACACCGAAAGTGCTGTCGCTCCCAACCACGCAAGACCTATTCGCCAATACCTTCTCATCCACCCCAGCATGCATCACCCCACGTCTGCCTGGGTTAAGTGAAGACTAAATGACGATCAAACCACTGTCATTCACTGCGCTTTCACCCGTTGGGGGTGTAACTTCCTGTGATGGCATCGATACTCCTCATCGAGGACGACCAGAGAATCCGCCAGGCGTTGGCCAAGAGGCTTGCCGAACGTGGACATGACGTTGAGTCAACGGCCACCGCGATGGACGGTGTGCAGCGAGCGGTTTCGGGCAACGTTGATGTCGTCGTGCTCGATCTGGGGTTACCCGATATTGATGGCGCAGATGCGTTGCAGATGATCCGAGCTGTCAGCAAGGTCCCTGTCATTGTGGCCACCGCCCGCGACGATCAGGACGAGATCGTGCGCATCTTCGACGCCGGTGCTGACGACTACGTGATCAAGCCCTACTCAACCGACCATCTCGAAGCCCGGATCAGGGCTCTGATGCGCAGGGCAGTCGCCATCGATGCCACGAGCCAGATCACCGTCGGTGACCTCAAAATCGACCCGGACGCACACGAGGCAGCGCTCAACGGTGTCGCTCTCGAGCTCTCCGCAAAGGAATTCGAGCTCCTCGCCTATCTTGCGGAGCGACCCGGCAAGATGATCGGGAAGAGGGAGCTGCTTGCAGCCGTCTGGCGCCAGCCGTACGGAGGCGCCGACAAGACCGTCGATGTGCACCTCTCTTGGCTTCGCAAGAAACTCGGCGAAACCGCGGCGGAACCCCGCTACATCCATACCAAACGTGGCGTTGGGGTGAAGCTGGTCGATCCCGCCTCGTGAGGCGACAACTCATTCTCGTGGTCGGTGCGGTGACTGCGATGGTCGTGATTGCATTTCTGCTGCCGCTCTCTCTTATGGTCCGTGATCTCGCTGCTGACCGGGCAGTGACCTCGGGGCAAAACGAAGCCGAAGCGATTGCTCAGTTGATTGCGACACGTATCCCTGATTCCGATCCACAGACCGTCATCGACAGCACTCAGCTCGACAACCGCGTATATGCGACCTCGGTCATCCTGGCCAGCGACGACGGAGCGACCCGAGAAGTGTTTGGCGCTGAAGTTCCTCAAGGCGAGAACCTAGAGGCGGCTTTGAGTGGGGTGTCATTCCGCGCATCCGTACCGGGAGGCCAGGCGATCTACTCACCAATCCTGCTTCCGAATACGGGACAGGCGATCGTGGTGCGCGTGTTCGTAACCGACGAGTCTCTCACCGACGGGGTGAGCAGGTCAACCACGACTCTGGGGTTACTTGGCCTGGCTCTAGTGGCCATCGCCATTGCCGTAACCGATCGGCTTGGCCAATCCATGCTCCAGCCGGTCAGGGACCTGTCGGCGACTGCATCGGTGCTGGGCAAGGGCAACCTAGACGCACGAGTGACCCCGTCGGGCCCACCTGAAGTCCAGGAGGTTGCTCTAGAACTCAACGACTTGGCCGATCGGATCGTGCGTCTTCTACGGATGGAGCGAGAAGCGGCAGCGGACCTGTCCCACAGACTGCGTACCCCGCTCACCGCGGTCCGTCTCGATGCGGAAGCCCTCGAAGATGGTCCCGGCGCCCAACGCCTGCTCGACGATCTCGACGAGTTGGAGCGAACGGTAGATTTCGTAATCCGCGAGGCCCGGCGTCCCGGTCGTACCGACACCGCCGAGGCGTGTGACATCGCGGCCGTTGCCGCCGAACGCGTCGGGTTCTGGACCGCACTCGCTGACGAACAGGGACGCACTCTCGAATACATGACTGACAGCGAGGCGGCCATGGTCGCCCTCGGAGCCGACGACGCCACCGCAATGATTGATGCGCTTGTCGGCAATGTCTTCGCCCACACCGAGGAAGGCGTTGACTTCACCGTCGCCGTTGCCGCCGTATCGGCGGATGAGGTGATGATCATCGTTGATGACCAAGGCCCCGGGTTTGGTGCCGAGATGGCCGAGCGGGGCCTAAGTGCCGGCGGCTCAACCGGTCTCGGTCTGGACATCGCCACCCGCACGGCAGACTCCGCCGGAGGACGACTCACCATCGGTACCAGCGGAGCGGGCGGGGGCAGGGTCACAGTGACGCTGCCCCGCCAACTCAGTTAGAGACAGCCTCGGCTGGCTCCGCGGCCTGGGCCGCTGGTCTTGGGGAGGTTCGCGCTGGACGCGACGCGGCAGCACGGGCCGGCGGTGCCGCCGACTGGGCAATCCTGATGATCATCAACATCGTAACGATCGCCAGCGATGCCACATACATGATCATCACGGCACCATTCGAGGTGTCGGTACCGCTGAAGATTCCGTGCAACGCGGCACCCACGAAAGTACCGAACGAAGCCATGTGAATGGCTCGCCATGCGTTCTGCCCGATCCACTTCTTCACATAGAAACTCACTGTGATAACAAACATCGTGTAAAAGGCAATTACGCCGAGCGCTACAGGAAGTGGCCGCCATGCTGATGCCCCCGGAACAAACAACGACCGATACCCAAAGTCAATGAAATCGTGGTTGAACAAGAAGTACATGTGGATGCCCGTCGCCACTAGCGAACCGATGGCCAACGACTCGTGGAACCACGAAACCGGCTTCGCCTTCACTGCCCGACCAAGAACCTTCGTAGAGATCAATAGACCCCAGATCGTTGAGCCGGCGAGGAGGGCATAGGCGATGATGCCTGATCCCCGAATTGCCATCCACTCAATGCTCATGTCAGTACTCCGTCTTCGTCCATCACGCGGCCATCTCCCACCCTGTTGTTGCATACACATTGCCGTCATGCCAGACGACCAGCGCGGCCCCGATCCAATCTTGTTTCTCTGCCCAGGCAAGACCGTCTGCACCGTGCAGGAGCACAGCCTTGGCCCCGGCCTCGGCCTCGACCGCGGTCACCGCAGTTACAGTTGCGCTGAAAACCGGCGACGTAGCCGGTGCCATGCGCCGGGGGTCGATGATGTGGTGGACTTCGGTGCCACCGACGTTCCAACGCCGCCGGGTCGATGACGAGGTAGCAAGGCCCCCTTCGCCAAGGATCACGCGGGCTGCCGTCTCTCCCCATGGATCCTCGATTTCAACAACCGTGTCGGTACGTAGCGACCGAACGTCGCCACCTGCTGAGACGACGACTGCCAGCCCCCGCTCAACTGCTTGGTCACAAATCCATCCCTTGGCGATACCGCCCAAGTCAAGCTGCACACCAGGCTGGCGGGTAACGAGGTTTCCCGCGATGGCCCACTGCCCAAGAACATCAATCGGGTCGCGTTCGTCGCGATCGGCAACGTCTGAGAACGTTCGGTCGTATCCCCAGCCAATCACGGCGCCGCCGACAGCAGGGTCAACCAAACCGCCGGTTCGGATCCGAAGATCAGAGGCCACGGCCAAACAGGCCGCCATCAAATCAGACACGGCAACCGAAGCTGTAGCGGCCTGGTTGAGTACGCTCAGCTCGCTGTCCGGAAGGAAGCGGCTAAACACCGACTCGGCCGTGACAAACCAGTCTTCGATCCCGGACCCGTATGGCCCGATGGCGATCACCTCAGTCCCCATCGCGCGGAACCCGGTCCTATTCATGAGCCGGAACTGGTGACAACGTTGATACTGGGTCGACTGACCGACCCCCCACCGCCTGCAGAGGCGG